>Ga0315914_1006263_pt1 | contig 16932 bp, 6 predicted proteins | sample MpolenodulesMG_FD_203920 | JGI IMG/M metagenome (GOLD analysis project Ga0315914, IMG submission 203920) | Medicago polymorpha root nodule microbial communities from Los Angeles, California, United States - elongated nodules | ecosystem: Host-associated > Plants > Roots > Nodule | place: USA...
AGATTCACTCATATTGTAAACAAATTGCAAAACCTTGGTAAGACAATTTCAAACCAAGATTGCACTAATAAAATTTTGAGATGTATGACAAAGGAATGGCAGCCCAAAGTTACCGCTATAAAGGAATCACAAAATCTCAATGCTCTTAGTATGATTACACTCTGTAGCAAGTTAAAGGAACATGAGCATGGGATTAATCGCTTCAAGTCAAGTGAGGATGACTCTAAGAAGAAGGAAAGGAATTCCATTGCTTTAAGCACCACTTCGTCCGTCTATACCTCTTCGGTTCAAAATGATGATGAATCTGATGATGATGCTATAAATGAAGAGGAAATGAGCATTTTTGTTAGGCGGTAGAACCGTTACATTAAAAGGAATGTGTCATACCCCATTTTTTGACCTAAATTTCTCAGTTTTTACTCATTTTTACTCGTCTTGAAAAGTTGGGACTTTTCGTCTCATTTCAGACGAAATTTCGGTAGAGAGTTTACTTTGAAGTACCTCATGTTGGTTCTGAAGGCGATAGTTTTAAGTTTTTATTATTATTTTATTATTTTTTATTTATTAATTTTTTATTTCATCTTATTTTATTTGAATTTATTTTTTATTATTTTCTTATTATTTATTTAAGTATTTTCGATTTTTTTACTATTTTTAATTATTATTCTGTTTTCTTTTTTAGTCTTTTTGTCCAATGTCCATCTGTCCAAGCATAGGATACCCTTTGGGGGCATTTTTCTCCAGTTCAATTATCAGTCTCAACCTTAATTCTCCACTATTTAAACCTGTCTAATCATTGATGAGAAAAGGGTGCGCAGATCCCAAGAAAAGGCAAAGGCAGAAATTGCACACAAAAATTCTAAACCATAATTCCACAAAGCAGCCGCAAGAACAAACTATCCAAAATCACATACCATCTCAAAATCAATTTCACTACATAGCAATACACAATACCTCATTTTTCAAATACAATTCCCTCACCAATAATTTTCTAACCACTCAAAATCCACACAAACAACACCGAATACAAAAGAACACCACAAAATAAAACCCATAACATCAATAACCACAAACAAATCCGGCCATCACACAAAGGCACAACAAACAACACCATTGTGGCCATTCCAAACCATAATCACTCAAAATCGAGCATAAACACGCAAGGGACCAAACCGGCCGAACTTCAAAATTCATCCAACCATTCAAACCGAATCGGTCTCAAAGAAGCAGAGAAGGTAGTAAAGTAGTTTTTTTTTCCATTTCGTCAACCTTAGATCTAGGTCTATTTTGAAGGTTTATTTTGATAATCATTTTGAAAACAAGAAGAGGGGAGGAAGGAGGTATAGATCCGTAATTTTTTTTTGGAAAAGGTAGAGTTTTTGTTCTTCCGGCACGCCGATCCCCCGCCTTGTGGCCGGCAGCCACCGTGCCGAAAAACCTAAATCGATCGGAGAAGAAAGCTTTTGGGGCGGCAGCTTAGAGAGGGTAGAGAGAGGGAAATGAAATGTTTTTTTAGAGAGAGGAATTGGTTTAACAAAGTGTAAAATCTGGAGACACAACACTTATATAGCAAGCCCAAACCCGCTCCAACATACCCTACCCACAACCTGCTTCAACAAGCTAACTACCCAGCTGCAATCCAACTCACTAGCCCACACGTTTTTGGCTCTAGGCCCATTCTTTTTCTTCCTGTTTTTTAGTTACTGCATGCATACCCCTTCTTTATTACTGCACCCCCTTGAATCTCTCTTTTTTTTCTTGCACTTCCATCATCTTTATTTTGCATTTTTTTTATTTCTTTTTATTATTGTCACTTTTTTTAGCATATTTATTTAACACTCAACATCATCATGTGCATTCTTCATCATGTTTATTTTATTTATTTATTTCTTCATGCTTTTAGAATGTATTTTGGGACAATGTAAATATATAAATGAGAATATTGCGTTGCATACATATTTATATCATTTCATCCATTTTATATTTATTATGCTTTTGAATGTATTTTAGGGACCAATGTAAATATAAATGAAAATTGCATTGCACGCATATTTATTTATTCCGATTTATGTCAAAAACGAAAACGCAAAAATAGTGTAATCGAAATCCAAGGAAAAGGGGACCTCCATTTTGATCCAACGTCATTATGGAGAATCCTTCGCGCTTTTTTTTATCCCACAACGCTTAGTTTTTTAGACTTTTATTAGCACGTTTTTAAAATCACAAAAACATTCAAATAGTTAAAATCTCAAAAAAAATATTCAAATATGCAAAACCACAAAAATCTTTTTCTTAACAAACCTTGGACTTCAAACCAAGTGATACCTCTTTTCTTTTTCCAAATCAAACTTTAATCAATTTTAATCATATAGTCTTCATTTTTTATAATTAAAATCAATCAGCTTCACACTTTATTCTTCTATCATTTCGGCCTCTTTTTTCTTCTAAAAAACATTTTCAAACATTAAAATCAATCATAACCAATCACTCGGCTTTTTACCCCGAACTGCATGATTTTGATCCCATTCGGGTATGTAGGCAAAAAACTTTGTCTTTCCAAATCAACAAAATAACAAAAACATTTTTCTTTCTTTTCACTCATCACTTTAGTCCTTTTATACTTAGGCAATTATTTACAAGTAATCAATTTAGCACAAGATAAAAAAAAAAAAAAAAGAGGTTCCTATGGAATACCATAGACGTTTAGGGTGTTAATACCTTCCTTTAACGTAACCAACCCCCGGACCTTTGATCTCTTAAAATAGGGTTATTTCGAACTTTTCCCCTTTCCGTTGGAAAAAATAAAATATCGGTGGACTTAAAATTGCGAGTCAACGCTAACCAATAGCTTGATATCCAAAATCACCGTGACAGAAATGGCGACTTCACTGGGGACCATCCCCTAAGAGGGTTGAGCCTAACTTGCTCTTGTTTATCTTTGTGCTTTATTTTTACTTGTAATTTGTAAATACATGCATATATGTTTACCTTTTCACATGAGTGGTGAGATATAAGTCCTATACCCAGACTCGAGGGAAACAATAAGGTAGGATGGGGTATAATCATAGTGCCATACCAAGAGCATTCTTGCGCATTCTGTACATGTGATATAACCCCGCTCGGTGGAGGCCTCACGGATGGTAGTGCTCTTGTTGTCACGAGCATTCATGTCGACGTTATTACTTTCAATGTGAGTGTCTCGTGAAGCCGAGGACCTTTAGAGTTACCTTTAACCCATCTTGGCCTTTTTAGGGCGTAGTACGGTGACTAACAAGAGCATTCTTGAATTAGTTGACACGCGATGCTACTCTCAAATGAGACTTTCTTGCGAATGTTATTAGATCAGGAGCATTCTTGTAAGCCGATAATGTCCAAAAGGGGTTGAGGACTTTGGGAACTTGGTAGAACCCGTGATACAGATAGAAATGAAACCATAGTCCCTACCATGCGGCGTGTTTACCCTTGACTCCAACATTTTCGAATTAACCTCACACCATGTTTTCTATGTTCTTTAGTATAATCATGCATACATGCACTCATTCATAAATAATTTTTCCATCCAATATCGAAGGACTTAGACAAGTTTTTTTGTAAACATTGTAGATATGGATAAGAGGAGTATTAAGAGGTATAGCTTCAAGAGCCCGGATTTGGTGAATTTAAGGAAGCTAGGATCTATTGTAACTAGTCCGGAAGGCTTTTAAGCTCGTCATGGAAGATTGCTTAAGACTTTGGTCCAATTCTATGATCCATTCTACCATTGCTTCACTTTCTCTGATTACCATCTTGTCCCCACCCTTGAAGAGTATTCCTATTGGGTTGGTTTACCAGTGTCCGACAAAGTACCTTTCAGCGGTCTCGAAGAGGTCCCTAAGTCATCAGCTATTGCAGGAGCCCTTCATCTCAAGACATCTGACATAGCATCTATCCTCACTATCAAAGGAGGCTTCCAGGGTCTGACTTCCAAATTCTTACTCGGTAAAGCCTTCACTTGTGTTGCAGCAAACAGTACCTATGCTTTTGAGTCCCTTCTCGTCTTGCTTATCTACGACCTTGTACTTTTCCCCAACATGGACGGTTTTGTTGATATTAACACCATCCAAATCTTCCTCACCAAAAACCCGGTCCATACCCTCCTTGTTGACACATACCATTCCATCCACCATAGAACCAACAAAGAGAATGGAGTTATCACTTGTTGTGCACCTTTGCTATATAAGTTTTATAATTCACACCTACCTCAATCCTACCTCTCCAAAGCAAATCTAGAAAAAGCCCCATGCTCCGAAAGAATCATGTCCCCACCCCAGCCGACATAGTTTGATACAACTCGGCCTACGACACTGGAGTAATAGTTGACAATTGTGGAGAATTATATAACGTGCCCCTCCTCGGTACACACGGGGGAATTAGCTACAACCCTATTCTTGCCAGACGCCAGTTCGGATACCCCATGAAGGGAAAACCTAGCAACCATTCACTATACAATGAATTCTACCTAAACCCAGATGATAGCTTGGGCAAGAGAGCACAATTTGTACAAGCATGGCATACCATTCATAAGAAGGACAACAACCAATTGGGAAGGAATTCATATGTCATCCATGAATCCTACACTCAATGGGTCATTGATAGAGCTATCAAATGTGGGATGCCTTACCACCTACCGAGGTTCTTATCCTCAATTACCCCAGCACCACCCCTACCTTTAACCTTCAATACAAAAGAGGAGTACCAAAAGCGATTGGCTGAGTTAAACCGTGAAAAAGATACTTGGAAAAGGAAGTACCAGGAAGCTGAGCTTCAGATTGAGACAATGAGTGGATAGATGGCACAGAAAGATAATCAGCTCCTCGAGCAAAGCCGACAAATTTTTGAAAAGAATGATCTACTCCAACAGAAGGATGTGCTGCTTGGATGGTATGCTAAGAAGAAGAAGAATTTGGATTTCTTTTCCAGCGCACATTTAGATTCTGATGATCCACCTGCTTCAAGAGCTTGAGAGTCTTCCGAATTGGTACTCTTTTTATGTTATTTACTAGCTTATGTTTATGAACGTTTTGAGTCTATCCCTTGGCTTTGTTTGTTAAAAAGGGAATTATCTTGTAATGTTTTAATTATCCAATGAAATGTTCAAATTATGATGTTTACAAAACGGCTTTTATAAGTCCTTCGATAACATGAAAATCGTATATTTTTTCATTTAGCATATCATGCATTATATTGCATTCATAGTTTCAAAAAATCGAGTCTTATACTTTGTTTCTTTCTACAAAAGGTCAATCCATCAGTATAGTGGTCCGATGTTTTCATTCAACTTCAGCTCGCACATGCAATTACTCGTGCAAACAGAAAAAATGGATAAGCTTAAGCAAGAGGTCCACGAGCTTCGTGAAGAGGTAACAACGCTTCGGGCCGAGGTAGAGAACTTAATTAACCTGGTATCTTCACTGACGGTTACACAGAATCATCCACAAGTAGACCTGTCAACAAAGCCCTAAAGTGTAAAGCCCTAATTTTTTGGCCCCATTCAAAGCCCCAATTTTTTGGCCCTCTCTTAAATAAATTTACAATAGGCCCTAGCCCCATTTTTTATGTTTTATTGATGGCCCCTATTGAGGGCCAACTCTTGGCCCAACTAAAATTTTGTAAAACATATATTTTTTAATTTTTTATTTATTAGAATAATATAATTAATAATTAATAAATTTAAAAAATAATTAAAATAAAAAATAGCTTATTTTATGCAAAACAGCTTATTCAAAACAACTTATTTTATGCAAAACAACTTATTTTAAGAAACAGTTTATTCAAAACAACTTATTTTAAAACAACCTATTTTATGCAAACCAACTTATTTTAAAAAACAACTTATTCAAAACAACTTATTTTATCACTTGGTTATGATCTTGATTAGTTCCTTACTCAATTAGGAGTAGGAGTCTTGTATCCCAACACTAGGGATTAGTGCTTAAGTTTTTAGCATCAGCAGATTATCATCACAAATTCACAACCTTAACCATATTTGATTTGAAGTCTTCATTCTTTCTTTCATCTCTTTATTAAAAACCCAATGACTTCGACACTTGTATATTGTCAGACGCAGCAAGAACAATATTAAGAGGTCCAAGTATAAGTCAAGCTAACAATAAATCTTATTCCTAAAGTACTGAATCACTTTATCCCTTTTTAGTGTCCAGGATGATAACAAATGACCTCACGTGATAATTAAATTATGAGACTTCGGAAATAAATAATAAATACACACACAGAGAAGCATTTAAAAAGTGATTTTTAATACATAATGAAGGTTTATTAGATGGAGTTTGACTTGCAATTGGGGGTGAATAGTTTAAAGGTTCATTGGATATAGTCATTGGCTTGGCTCTGGACGCGCAGAAAAATAGAAAAAAAAATCAAAAAGGGGCTATCTTTAGGCCCTCATTATATATGAGGCTTGCAATTTTGGGGCTTATAAAAAATGGGGCTCATTATCTTTTAAAATTTTAAGCCCCCTTACATATGAGTTGGGCCCAAATTATCAAGACCCCATAAATTGACAGCTCTACCCTAAATGCATGCGCCACAATCAAATTATTATTGCCTCTAATACATGCATAATTGTGGCCTTAACAAATAAGAAACAGCTAAATATATTATCTAAATCCTATTATGGTAGTCTATACTGTTTGTCCACAGTTAAAAAAGTGCTGTGCAAAGTATAAGCAACACTCAGTTTAGCATTGTCAAAAGTCTAAACGTTACAACTATTGCCCACACCATCTACCAACTTGTCTATATAAGATTTGTGAGCATCAAAGTCTATTTTAGCCAAATCAAAAACACATAGCTTTTTAGAAAATGGCCTACAAAAGTCAAATTTTACTGTTCCGTTATTTTCAATCATCATTTCAAATAATGTGTTGCCTAAATTGCATAATACTTATATAAACAACCATTGTTTAAACCTATAGAGGTGGAGGAGGTAAAAATATTGGCTTGGAATCACTTGATTATTCAATATCTCGGTGATGTATTTGCCAGTTGGGGTGCTTTGGAAGAGAAATTTTGCACTTTGATCAGTAGATGGTGGATTTGATGAATGATTGGGTAGGATGACTATGGATTACTTGAAGAAATTGGATTGTTGTGGGGTCTTAAATGTATGAGGGAAGTGTTGGCAATAGGTAGGTTTGTGGTTAGAATGGAAGGGACTGAAATGATTTGATTGGTTTTGGTGTCCTTGGTCTTTAGGGGTGTGTTGTATTTGTACTATGCAGCATTGTTGTTTTTTAGATAAGTTTGCAGCTATACTTGACTACATGTAAGGGGTGTTCACGGATACAACTCAATTCAATGAATCAATCTAACTCGAAGTCTTTGGTTTTGATTTTTTTTAAGTTTAAGTTGAGCCTAAATCAAACCGGTTAAACATAGTGTGTTTTGGTTTGGATAATGAATTAATGATTTGGAACTTAGGAACTTCAAAATACAATCGTGAATTTGTTATGAATTAATGATTTGGAACTTAGGAACTTCAAAATACAATCATGAATTTGTTATTTTTGTAGATGTGGTTGAATAATTTTGTGTGTTTTTTTTAGGAATAATTTTATGTGTTAAATCTAGAGTTATGGAAATCTATCAATACTACCCCAGCTGTCATCGTATCTCGTGCCCGTGATGTTCACCGCGAGTGGAGCTGCATGCAAAAGGCGAAATTCACTCAGCCTAATTCGGATAGCAACTTCTCATGGACGAAACCTCCAAATGGTACGATCAAGTGCAACGTGGATGCCGCTACTTTCAACAACAATTCCATGGTAGGGTATGGTATGTGCTTTCGAGATTCATTGGGGCAGCTTTTTCTTGGAAAATCAGATTACATGAAATTTTCTGCTACTGTTCTTGAAGTTGAAACCATTGGGTTGCTAGAAGCTATGAAGATGGCAATCTCCAGTGGCATACATAATGTTATATTCGAAACTGACAGTAGATCTTTGGTGAATGCTCTCTACTCTACTACTACTCCACTCAATGAATTTGGAGATCTTGTGATTCAATGTAAAAATATCTTGTTAAGTAATCACGACTTTATGGTGTCGTTTGTTAGGAGACAAGTAAATACGGTTGCTCATAGTATTGCTAGAGCCGCCTTATCTCATCTTCGCCCCTTTGTTTTCCATGTTGCTCCCACTACTATGTACTCTCTTATTATGAATGAAATGCAGTAATTTCGCCTTTGATAAAAAAAAAAAAAATCTAGAAATGTTTCAATTTAGATTATGGGCTAAAAATTTCAATTATTGAATTAAAGAAAAAACATTTTGTCTCATCATTGGTGACGCCGCTCAAATCAACTTGTTCATCAACATATTAAATTGATTTAGATTTAACAGTAAAATTATAGGTTTTGACCTAGTATAGATCCATAAATATTAATTAGGTTGGATAATGAGTTTAGCTAACATGATATAATTCAAGTCGTGTACACTCTTAATTATGAGTTTTCTTTTTCATGAAGTCTTTTTTTTTTTTAAAGAAAAGGAAATAACATATAGGTTCCATTTATTCTATATTAAGTCTTCGTTTACTTGTTTTTTTAAGCAAAACTGAAGAAAATTGCAACATGATAACACATTGACATTCTAACTATATTGACACCCCAATACACTATTAATCCTATAAAATCTCTTCAAATGCATTATTAATATGAAAAAGAAAACCAAAGGGTGGGGACATATACCAATCCCACCAAAACAAGATCAATGAAAACATAAGAAAGTAAATCAATTATGTCTCCAAAGAAACCTTCTCTAGAACTACCAGGCAAATGCTCTCATCAGACTAAACCATCAACAAAGAAGCCAACATTGACGAGTCTGTCTTCACAAAATTTGTGATTGCAACACTTTCATAGTACCACCTTCTTTTTTGATGTTGAAGATTAAACAATAAAGCAATCACAAAGTATATTAAGAATTCCTATACGTGGATCGAAACAAAAGATCTGATACCAGCGTTTGAAAAAAACTGTCATAGAAAAAAATAATAAAGGAATGCAATCACAACGCAGGAGCACAATGTAGAAACTCCAAAAACCAGTGAAAAAATCACAACCGTTGTTTAATGACAACGAGAGAATACAACTTTATGTAAAAAAATGACAACACATTGACTATTCTAAAACACCCTTAGACCCCAATACATGAACACCCTGTAAAGCAAATATTTAAATACCTCAAAACACTCTAGACAAGAGTATAAGACAAAAGAAAAAAAAAGTTAAATGCAAGCTTGAGTGTTTTCAACCAGAACATTTTGCAAGAAAAAACTATAACTCATATATATAGTTTTGGTCTCCCATTCCTTTACGATTAATTCTAAGCATTGTGAGACTTTTTTCAACATGTACATTTTCAATCTAACACATATAACTTCTATATATGTTTATATCGATTACTATCCCTAGTATCTACATGACATCTAAATCTAAATTTATTGGCTTTGAGCAACAACATAAGCGAAATTGAACACCCCATCTTAACCAATAACTTTGATACATTATGTATATAAATAATCTCATTTATTTATCGTTCAACTGTTCGTCTTTCATCAAATTTACCAATATCATACTTCTAACTCACAATTGACGCATCGATCTTTCCAAAATTGCAAGTGACTTTTATTATAATGAGAGAGATGCACAATCTTGCAGGGTAGCAGCATTAATTCCAATCTGACATTTTAAAGGACAGGAAGCAAGTTGGATCTCATTGTTGATAGGTACCTTGTGATTGTAATTTGTGAGGCACAAAACATATTGGCCTTATTAATTCATTTAAAATCTACTGAAACAAAACAAACTTTCGGTTCGACTATCCCTTTCTTCTACATTTAATTCAATTATCGTCCTTCATTCTTAACGTGTACTAATTAATTAGGCTTTATTGAAGCATATGTTAAGAATCCATCAACCTATCTAAATCATTTTCTCATTCACTTCACTTTTTTGTCTTCTTTTTCTTCTCCAACCTTAGCTCATTCCTGTCCAAACAAAAAACTTAGCTACTTGAATTATTCATTTCATTCTATCAATATAACAATATAACAATATAACACCATTGTGCTTTCTTTGGTCGTTGGTTGGTTTACCACATTTTTATCGTGACACACACTTACCGACGTTGTATTTTTGTGCACAACATAAGATCTAGTGTAGATATGTTATAAGATTATTATGGGACCCAAAACATAGAAAAATAAGGATAAAAAAATACCGGATCATAAGAAACCACACAATTTGTTGATAGATAAGAAGTCATGTCACACCTTAAGGTGCACTCGTTAATTTGTTTTGTTATTTATTTATGAGTTGCAATTGTAAGTGAATATTGGACCCTACATATATTGTAATTGAGGCTTTTTTGTTTTCTAGCTTGTGCTGTAAACAGACCAAGCAAAGAGACATCAAAGAGTACTAAAATTGAACTCTTTTATTACTGAGTCCTTATACTTTGAACTTCTCACTTTTCTATCAAGATAAAGATACATGAAGCAAAACAAACCTTGTCTTGGAAGTATGTGCATTGTGCACTTTGACTAGTCCACTTAATTACTTCACCAATAGATAGGTAAAAAGGACCTACTTTGTCTCTTCAACTTAAAGGGTAATTTGTTTACTAATAATGTACTGTAATATCTTGTGTTTGTAAAATTTTCATGAGTAAAAATCTAGGGGATGGGGATTCTCTTTTTTACTTTATGATAACCTTTTTTCTCATTTTAGTGATCATGGCAGAGACTAAAACTTGAGTTGGAATAATTGTATAGGTCCATAAGTGAAAGATTGATTCTACCTAATTGATATGATTCAATGTGGAAGATCTTAAAGCATCTTCAATGGATGGATGGGATCCACCACCACAAGCCTACCACTTTCGAGTAACCTTTGGTGCTTACCTTTTTTTTTTTTTTTACTTTATCAATTAATTAACCAATCTAATCATATATATTAAAATTAAAAAGGTAATGAAAGTTGGATTTTTTTATGTTTTTTTTTATAATGGTTTTTGAGTTTTTATAGGTAAACTCTAAGAAAATACAAGGTTGGAGTTTCACTTTCACAGATATTTTATATGAAAAGTATAAATCGTTGTCTATGTGATACAGGTTCAAGTAAAATACTTAGCACTGTTGATGCAAGAGCCAAGAGATAACATTTACTACACCATCATCATCCACTACACTACATCAACTAAATGCTAGGCCAAGCGATTCTAAAAGTTAAATTAGTGCTTCTGAAGTATATTTATATACACTATCTTATTTATGTAGGACCTACTCACGTTTACGATTCATCATTTGAAGCGTGATACAAGTGACTCGTCAACTATGATCTAATAGATATTGAATAACTATTATATCATTTTTAAATTTAGATTAAATTTAACTTAAACTCTTATAAAACGGCCTTATAAAGTGAACATCACATCCACTTATAAACTTATTTTATTTAATGTGAACTTTTTAACAAAGTTGAAGCGATTTACTTTGTTGTATTAAAATGTAAACTATTTTATTAAAATTTTAATATATCTAGGTATTGTCACTAATAACTTTGCTTTTTGTAGAACATGTCCACTTTAATTTGGATCTCTACAACAATATAGTTTAGTTTAGACAAATATGTTAGAATATCAAATAGTAAAATAAGAATAAAAAGACGCACGAACAGGGACGAAGGGAATTGCGTTAGCTCATTTCTCTCGCCCCTTACTCCTCTTATGTGTCTAAAAAAAATATCTATCAAAAAAACATCTATCAAAAAGAAATTAAAAAAAAAGGTCAATAGTTTAATTTAATGAAATAGTTTAGAAATTAATACTATTAAAAGATTAATCCAACAATTGAGATTGAGTTGAAGCACATAAACATAATCATGTCCGTACACTCTAAGTTTATTATGAGAGGACAAGTTAGCCACCTCATTCTTGTTCTTTTGCTCATTATTTCATCTCCTATAAAAGTCCAATTAAGTTCGTTATATTTATTAAAGAGAAAAATAAAAATGTCTCCATGAATTGACAGAAAGATAAGGCCAAAATTGATTTTCATTTTGACTAATCAAAGGTAATTGCTTATCACTCACCAATCACCATCAAGATAAGAAGAAGGTCACTCATTATTATCAATGCATAGTGCAACAAACAGTAACATTGGATAGAGATAATAAAAACCTCATAAAGAAAGCATTGAAGAAAGTTTAGAAGAATAATTGTATTGTATTGTTTCCAATTTGGATGAGTATGGAAAACCACAACGATTCTTCTGAGTGGCAGCATTTGAGCACAAACTGGTCTCAATACAGTAATGATCATTCACAATTTCCTGTGACTGTACCTACACAGATATTACCTCATAATATCTCTGACTCTTCTTCTGGTTCTTTTCAATATAGTGAATTTCAGTCATGGAATTTACCTATTGAAGGTAGTGTTGAAGATAGAGCAGCAAGTGCTTCCAAGAGTCACAGTCAAGCAGAGAAAAGACGTAGAGACAGGATTAATACACAGCTTGCTAATCTTAGAAAACTTATTCCTAAGTCTGATAAGGTAAACTAATTTTTTTTTTCTTTCTTCTTGTTTGTCACATTTAATTTAATTATATAGTATAGTATTAGTGTATTACTATTTGAAGCTTAGACTTTGTTCCATATTTCATGCAAGAAAATGGAATTAGCTACTTAGGGAAAACCCAAGTGATAAGATGTTGCATTCATTCAATTCAGCTTTGAAGAATAAGTGTGCTACTGTGATTTTGACAAAAGCTATCTTTTGGAACTTCAATAAAATGTTGTTGTCACCATAATTTTGTCAAACTCGTTATAATTCAAAGTATGTACTTGATTGTAATTTCATATGAACAATTTGGGATCTATTTCTTATTGTATGTTTGGATTGATGGTGAATTCAACAAAATCACGAAAACACTATGATTTTGTGACACTCAAATTTTCTAGAATCACTCGGGCTCCCCATTATTCCGGAAATTTTACTCAATCCAAACATGCATAGGAAATGATTTCCACTTCCCCTCTTGGAGAAAATATAGGATGAAATTTACATTATACAAAGAACATCAAAAAAATTAAAAATGGTCTCCTATACCACGCCGGTACGGAATAAGATATTCCATAACTCTACCTATGTAGCACTGATACTTCATATTAAAGGCGTGTCCACGTACTAGTACGACACTAGCACATGTGATTGTATTTAATCACATCCATTTTCTCAAATTATTTTCGGTGTTCAAATGTTTGTGTGTCGCGTCTGTGTCTATCTCATTAATGACGAATTTACTACTCCACTAGTCGTATTTGATTAAAATTTTCTGCAATATTAAGGATCCCGACAGAACTGCAACGCGACTTCAATTGAATCCCTTGCATAACATAATCATTTGTATACTTGCAGATGGACAAAGCAGCATTACTAGGGAGTGTGATAGATCAAGTCAAAGACCTAAAACGAAAAGCAATGGATGTTAGTAGAGTCATCACAGTTCCAACTGAAATTGATGAAGTATCAATAGACTATAACCATGTTGTTGAAGATGAAATCAACACTAACAAAGTGAACAAATTCAAAGACAACATCATCATCAAAGCTTCTGTTTGTTGCGACGATCGACCAGAATTGTTCTCTGAACTAATCCAAGTCCTCAAAGGTTTAAGACTTACAACAGTTAAAGCTGACATAGCAAGTGTTGGTGGCAGAATCAAAAGTATATTGGTGCTTTGTTCTAAGGATAGTGAAGAAAATGTTTGCATTAATACTCTCAAACAGTCCCTTAAATCAGCAGTGACCAAAATTGCTTCATCATCAATGGTATCTAATTGTCCTACAAGAAGTAAGAGGCAGAGATTCTTTTTGCCTTCACATTTCGTATAGTATTTTGTTGCAAAAATATTATTTTCTATTTTCTATTCACTCCTTTTTTTTTTTAATTAGGAGGGTCATTTATTTTTGTGGGGGCAATTATTTGCTTCATTTATCAATATTTATTTATTGTATACCTCTGAGATATATAGTTTGTCCATTAGGGAGATGAAATATTGATTTCTACCACTAATTAAGGCAAAAGCAAAGTTAAAGTGGGAAATTGAAAGCTAGGCAAAGCATATGCATAAAGTAAAGTAATCAGGTGTGTGATCAATTGCTGCTTCCAAATGGAAAAGTACAGACTTTGATTTTATATCTTAATCGACTGGATTATTTCTTTTTGGTAATAAAAAATTTTGGCCAGTTGGGTTTTGGAGGATCACAAAAGTTTAGGGGAATTACTTTTCAATTTTTAGTATAAGAACTAATATTTTTTTTTAAAACTCGGTATCCGATTCAAGAATCGACTAATCTAAGGGGACCAATCCCACTGCCCACTTGCGGGGGCCCCGTTTAAAGCCAAAGCAAGTTTTGTATGAACTTAGCCCACCAAAATTGGCACCAGAGGGAATCGAACCTGAAACCTTTGAATGAGCAAACTCCAAGATCCCAAGCCAACCACTAGGTCAACCCGAAATAGGTTATAAAACTAATATATTAACATTTGTTATTAAAAAAATATTAAAACTAACTAAAGTAAAAGTATTTATTTTTTTGGATAACATCCACCAACGTCACATTGATGACGGAATTCAAACTCATTTTGTAATTTGAGCTTAATTTTCATCAATTGGATCAACATACATTGATAATCAACTATATAGATTATTGGATAAGAAAAACAATGAGCAAAAGATTAAAGAGATATTTAAATGAGTAAACAACTACTTTAGTCTATGAATGTTTTGTTGGGACTTTTGCGAGAGCCTACACTGTTGGAGTTGATCATCACATTAGACTAAGGGTAACCATAAAAATACGTCTAGAATCAAAACTTTAAGGCATTATGTTTATGGCTTCTTTCACTTTTATGTTGCAACAAGTGTGAGGCTCTATGCATCCTTGATCCAACATCATTAACCACTCCTTCTCTCCCAGACCTCACCAAGTCGAACCACGCTCTAATATCATTGTTGATACTTTTGAGGGAGCCTACCACACTGACGTGAATCATCACCTCAAACTAAGACCAGTTACACAAGTGAGTTCGACCAACACATCTTCACTCAAAACCTTAAGACAAAAGTTATCCAGGTTCTCTCACTTATTTGTTGTTCAACATCTACTTTCGCATCCAATGTGAGACTTCTAACTCACACTTGACACATCAATATTCTCTTCCTAAAGTGGTTGAGTCTTCACGTCTTTGATCCAACTCTATGAACCATTCCCGCCCCCTGAACTAGACTTTGATACCATTGTTGGAACTTTTAAGGAAGTCGACAAAACTGAGGTGAATCATCACATTAGATTAAGAGCATCCACACAAGTAAATTTACACATCACTTATTCTCCAAAAACCTTAAGACTTAGGTATACGAGTCTTCTCATTTATATGCCACTCAACATCTACATTTTTATATAACGTGAGATTTCTAACTCACACTTGACATATTTCCTCCTGACACTCACCAAGTTGAACTCGATTCTTATATCACTTTAGACTAAGAGCAACCTCACAAGTGATTTTGGACGCTACATCTTTAACCAAAATCTTAAGATATTTATGTATACGAGTCCCCTCACTTATATGTTGCTCACACTTAATACATCAATATTCTCTCCTCAAGTGTGAGATTCTTCTCGTTGTCAATCCAACACCAAAAACCACTCTTGCTGCCCCAACCCCCACCAAATAGAATCAGACTTTGATGCCACTGTTTTTGGCGGAGCCTACAACACTAAGGTGGATCAGCACATAAAACTGAGAACAACCATACAAGTGAGTTTAAAACTAAATCTTCATCCAAAACGTTAAAGTATTAGTCAGATTCGTCCTCTTATTTGTATGTTGTTCAATATCTACTATTTTTTTTATCTAATGTGAGACAAATGTTAGTAAGTTAAAGATGTTGTAATTTTAAGAATCGTGAACTTTCCTCATAAAACCCTTTCAATATCTATTAATTCACCAATCGAACTACTTACATATATGAAATTTTGCATAAAATTACAGGTTATCTTGATTCCAAGAACTTAGTGAACATAATTCATTTCTGAAAGCCAACAGCCTTATCATGTCAAAAGTATATCCCAGTGGAATCCACCCCCTCTCTCTTTTCCCTGCATATGGTTAAGATAAGAATAGACAAACAAATAAATTGAAGTGATATGTAATGTGGCAGAACTAGGGGACTGCTAGAACTCATTTATAATTAATCCACTACAACAACCATTTCAAGTCATGCAATCAATAAACACATGAAATTTTTCACAGCATGAAGAATTCACTAGGCCATTTATTATTCCATGCCATAACTTTAAATATGGTTTAGCCGCATACCATAATGATAGGTTTGTTTACATTCATTTGTGACTCGCTTTTAGATCAATAGGTAACAAATTGCAATTACAGCAGTCACATAATGAGAAAATAAAATTTAACAAATAATAGCTTGAAATCTGACCTGCTATTATGAGATTTCTTAGAGTCCCACTCTTTACCCAAACTGTTTCGCTCATTCCCAAGTGAAAAGACGGATTTGCCTTTACGTGACTTAACTTACGTTGCGTGACTTAACTCATGCAACGTGAGTTAAGTCACACTAGGTTCTATTTTCGATCAAAACCTAGCAAGCAACCACACAGCTCCATTTTTTCTTTCCCTCCACCTCCAAAAACCCAAAACGTGCGAATTTTTGGGTCAAAATCTTCGTTCCAAATCATTGCAAATCGTTAGGAAGCAAGTTTCTACGTTCATCAAGCATCAAAGAACAGGTAATGTACCGTCAAAACTCATCCTTTTTTCCTGGTTTTTCTGCAACTT
>Ga0315914_1006267_pt1 | contig 16928 bp, 16 predicted proteins | sample MpolenodulesMG_FD_203920 | JGI IMG/M metagenome (GOLD analysis project Ga0315914, IMG submission 203920) | Medicago polymorpha root nodule microbial communities from Los Angeles, California, United States - elongated nodules | ecosystem: Host-associated > Plants > Roots > Nodule | place: USA...
AGGGGTATTAATGCAACCTTCATGTTGATGATGCATGTGATCCATTCCCTTCACGATTTGCGGGTGTTTCCTCCACCTTTTGACTCACCGCAAGTGTTGATAGCTTTTCTTCTACTTTGGGTGCCTTGTTGTCTGTCGGAACAGCTTGTGCAACAAATGGTTCACTTGGGATGCACGGCCTCCAAATTGTTTCGTTGCCGACATCCATAAGTGCAATACCCTTTGCAGTTAGATCAGTTCTAACGTTATCGCTTTTGGCAAAATCCTTATTAATCCTAGCTTGCCTTCTTTCTTCAATTGATTTTAGCACTTCAACTTCGGTCAAACCTGCTCTCTTCAACGCCTTATCTTTCAATTGCTGCAGAACCTGATGCACCCATAAAAATTATCATCCTTCCTCTTCGTGATGCCTTTCCGAAAGAATAGGCATCTCTAAAGATTAAATGCACAACAGACAAGTTCACTTAAGTAAAATGTGTTACCTCAGCATAGGACAAAGAGGACAGTAATCCTAGTACTTCCAAAACTTCTCTAACAGCTTTCTCAACTTCCAATAAGGATTGAACCAGTTGCAATTGTGCTCTTTTCTGCATTTTTTTCTGGAAGATACACAATAAATTTAATAAATTGCTGACGCATTTCACACTCAGTAAAATATATGTAGCAACCAAGTATTACAATACATAAAACTGGCACCAAGAAAATACCTTCAGCATCTTCAAAGAACCGTTCATGAATTTCAAGGCCTCTTGGAGAGCACCGGTTAGTATTACTGGTGTCTGCAAATCATCTGACATTTTTGTTTGAAACTCATCTTTCAACTTCTTAATACACTCTATGGCAGCATCATTGATTGGAGGCACCTTTTCTTTTTTCTCAGTGTCTTCTTGTAGAAATGACGATAAAGCGTCTCTACAATCTTCAAGACTCTAACAACCAAATAACAAAGTCCTTCTTAAATTCAAGTACATCATAATAGCTAAAAACAATATCTCTACTAATATCAATAAAGCATTTCCGTATCAAAAAAATAAATAAAGAATTTCAATATTGTAAGGTATCAGTAGCTTTTAATATTTATGTAAATAGATCCAAACAATAGCATGACTGTGATAGAGTCAAAAGAGTTTGTTCTTGCAGCAAAGACTCGGGTTTGCGTAATTGTACATTTTTCTTTGTTTAATTGGATTCAGATCCTCAACAACGGCAATGTCAGCAGCCGTGTCTGCTGCCAAATACGGGCCATTGGATTGGCTAATCCGTTAGAATATGAACAATATTAAAAAAAATGGAACCTACCCTTATTAATTATTATATACGCATACAATTTTTCCCTCCCAGCGTATTTATTCAGCGCCGCTTTCTTGTTTTAGGAAATTTCTATTTTTTGACAAATCTTGGCAAATTTATATTCACGTCAGCACTACTTATGTGTGAATATAATGGATTAGCCAATATTAAAGTACAAATTTATCTCTAATAAGAAGGAAAAAAAGTAGTAAAAATTTATATTCACACCTGCACTAATTTATTTTTTTTTTTTTTTTTTTTGAACAAGCACCTGCACTAATACTTACCTCCCGGCCGAACTCCGAGTTACTAGGTCCCTTTCCCCTAGCAACCGGAGGGTTAACACTAAAACAAATGTAATAAATTTACTGACAAAAAAGAAAGTTGTCCCGAATAAATTAATAAGGGTAATTCCGTTTTTAATATTATTATTCCTAATCCAATGAATTAGCCGATCCAATGGCCCATATTTGGCAGTAGACATGGCTTCTGACATAGCCACTGCCGAGGATCCGAATCGGAACTTAGACATGTAAGATAGTCCGAATTGAAACAAGACCAGATATACAGAGAGTGACACAATTTTGGTCATAGAATATAAGCAAATGTCTTCTCTCTAGAAATTATGTGTGGCAGGAAATACACATTGGCAATTCTATCTTCAAGTCATGACTTAAGCATAGCAATATGGGATGCAAAACTTTAAAGTAATTCATAGAAAAAAGGGCAACATTTCAATGAACACGTCTCCGTATCAAAACGAATCAATTTCAGGTTACATGATGAGACTGTTAACCTTGAGAGATGAACTTGTCTGTCAACACAACCAACGAAGCAGAATTGGTGAAACAGATTATAAGAGGCTGCATACCTGAAATATATAATAAATAGCATCAGACGAAGTCTCCAGCTGTGTGATGGAGTAATTTAGAGGAGATCTATAATGAGCACTAATCAAGAAATGTCTCAAAGCAAGTGGATGGTAACGTTCAGTGATCTGCAATAGAAACAAAATTGCGTGAAAATATGAACAATGTATCCTTTAGAAGACTTCTACCATGTACAACCTTCTACAAAAATCTAAAAACGAACAAAAAGTTATCATAAAAGTCCATTGTTGTCAATCGCTGATCGCAAAAAATAGCAGTTTGTTCAAATTCCATTATGCTACAGCAGTATAGCCGCTATTTGACAATATTTTATACTGAATATCGTATCACAGGACAATAGTGGTTTTTTAAATTCCGCTATGCTACAGCACTATTTTACAACACTTCTTAAAACATGAATAGCAAAAAGTTGTTCAAAGTCTAACCTGCCGAATAGTGAAAAAATTTCCTAAGGATTTCGACATCTTCTCATTGTTGTTAGTCACATGCCCGTTGTGCAACCAATAACTGATGTGGCTCTCTTTGTCAGCAGCCCAGCTTTGAGCAATCTCATTTTCATGATGAGGAAAGATCAAATCAATTCCACCACCATGAATATCAAATTTATGAGATAAATAACATGCACTCATTGCACTGCATTCAATGTGCCATCCAGGCCTTCCGGGACCCCAAGGACTGTCCCAGCTGGGCTCTCCTGGCTTAGCAGCCTGCAATTATTATCATGAAATGAGTAATATCCCAATTATAACCAAGAATATGTTAACAAAACTGGTTAAGGGTTCTTGCACCTTCCACAGTGCAAAATCAGCTGGGTGACGCTTTCTTGAGTCGACAGCAACTCGTTCCCCAGCTCTATTATGTTCTAGCCTTTGCCCAGACAGCGTGCCGTAATTTGGGCATTTCTCAACAGAATAGAAAACATCTCCGTTAACCTCGTAAGCATAGTCATTGTTGATAATCTGAAACGTACATTAATGATTAACCTCCTATCAAATACTTAATTAATTCCTTCAAACTAAAGAAGAACATGCCATGCTAGAGCAAAAAGCGACGATAATTTAAGGGGGTTGAGGAGGAAGATAGAAAATCTAAATTAAATATCACTAGAGCAATGAGCAGAGTACAATATAAGATCATTAGCAAAAATTACATGACACGGCATAAAATATACATATCATTTCATAAAAAAGTGGCCTTCACGTTTATCTGTCGCATTCATCAGGTAATTAACAAATTATAAATGCACTGTCAACATTGGCATTCTATTGAAATGAAAGTGATGCAGAAATAAATGTTTTCATTTCGGCAATTCCTCTAAATTTTCGAACGAAAGCAAAGGCAATCAAAATGGAAGAGTAAAACCTGGGTTATCATGTCCTTTATCTGGTCAATGTGGTCAGAAACACGAGGCTCCTCAGTCGGTCTCTCACACAGAAGATCAGACATATCAACGTTATATTCAGCGCAAAAATGTCTGCTTAACTCAAAAGGATCCACACCTTTCTCATTTGCTCGATTAATTATCTGCAGCAATGGTGATATTAGCAGTTTCAAATAAGCACACAAGAATCATATGAAAAACTCATGTAAAACAGTACCAGTTCAGCATATAAGTTTTAAGGGACAAATGAACTTGTAGCATTAATCGACAGTTATGAATTTTCATGTATCAAGCAGGAACACTGACATGGCTAATAACCGGCTTCTCATTCAAACTATAATTTAGAAGAGACACTTAAGTCTGATGTAACAACCATAATTGGCAATCTATTCATAAATATGAGCAATACACTCATTATAAATGTGGACAACCATAGCATGATTCTTTATATATTTGTGGCACTCCACAATGTCTCGACCCATGCATCCATCTCAATTTACATTTTACTCAATTAACAAAAAAAAAAAACCTCATTTCTACCATTATTATATAGTTAGCAGATACTGTTACAAACTCATATTGCAGTTATAATTGTATATCATTTGCAGGTACCATTCCAAAATTAACATAAATTTTAAAGGATTAAAAACTAGATTAAGCATTATAGTGGTTTAGACTAAGCATTATATGTGTCTATCTCTCACCTATATTGTTCTCTCTCTCATCTTATCCATCATTTCTCTTTCATAAGATAAACTAAAGTCACCGTGACTTTCATGCTACAAAGTCGGTAAATCCAAATCGAGCTTTATAGATTAGATAGCAAACTAACAATTACAGCGGCAAGTTAATCTCACCTTGTCATCAACATCAGTGAAATTCCGCACATATGTGACCTCATAATCCAAATGTTTAAGGTACCTGCATGTTTTCACAATTAAAAAATGTACAAACAACGACAACAACTAAGCAAAGTACAAACAACAAAAAAAATCATGTTTCAAATATCTAGAATAATATAATATCTAATAAAATTTAAAGAAAATAAATATATAATGGTAGAATTGGGACAAAAACCCTCAACCCCAATTCTTCCTTATAAATAAAAAACAATGGATTATGCATAATTCAAATCGTGGCAACAAGAATATTAAGTTGAAAACAAAACCCAATTAAGAATGATAGAAAAGATTGAAAATTTGTAAATAGATTGGGAATTGATTGATGATACCTGAAGAGGATATCAAAAGAAACGGCGGCACGTGCGTGACCGAGATGACTCAAATCATAGGCTGTAACTCCACAGACATACATGGAAACCTTACCAGCTACTTTAGGGTTGAAGATCTCTTTCTCGTTATTCATGGAATTGTATAATTTCAATTTAACGGAATCGTATAATTTCGATTCAACTTGTTCTTCCGCCATTGACACTATATCTGTCAAGTGCCAATCGAGAACTAGGGTGGCGATAGGGTTTTGCGGCGGTGGAGGGTGGTGGTGACGGCGACGAGAGAGTGAGTGAGTTAGGTTTCGATGTTCTGTTCTCTCTCAATTTTGTTTTCTTTCGGTTTTTATTCTCGTTTTTTTCCGTTTTTATTTTGTCGGTTTTTTTATTTTTTCTGTTTTTAAAACTTTTTTTTGGAAACAATTTGAAATTTTATTAATACAATGCATAATTTGGAATCATTTTCTTAAATGCCCGTAGGTAAAATAATTATGCTCAATTAATACATAACAATTACTCTTTCATTACATTCTTTAAAAAAAAAAAATACTCTTTGGTTACATGATTGTTTTCTTTTATTTAAAAAAAATGATTTTTAAAAACAATTGGGGTTAATTAAGTAAATGGTCCCTATAAATATTCAGAATTTTGTTTTTAGTCCCTACAAAATAAAATCACACTATTTAGTCCTTATAAAATTTTCCATCAGCATTTTTAGTCCCTATAAAAAATTTTCATCAGCATTTTTAGTCCCTGTAAAAAAATTTCATCAACATTTTTTGTCCCTAAAATGCTTAAGGAAAATGTCACAGAGACTAAAAAGTATGATTTAATTTTATAGGGACTAAAAACAAAACTGTGAATATTTATAAAGACTAAAAACTTAGTTAACCCAAAAAATTATAATTTTTATTTGGCCTCACCGTGTTCTAGACTTTTCTTTTGAAGGGGATTTTTGTGGTGTTCGAACTCCTGCTAATTGAGCTCACGTAACTTTGTCATCGTGAGTTTAACTCAGTTGGTATAGACAATGCATAATATATGCAAAGTCCAAGGTTTGAACCCGACCACCACCACCAAAAAAAAAAAGCTCACGTAACTTTTTGAAGGGGTTTCATAGAGACATATTCATTAAGTATGATAAAGTAAAACAATTTGACTTTCAATAAAAAAAAAAAAAAACAATTTGACGGTAAAAAAAGAGTGAAAACAATTGGAATTTTTTCTCTTCCTTCCTTCGAAAATTGGAATTTTTTTCCTTAAAAAACAATTTGAATATTCAATTCAATCAAATATGTTTCAAATGATAATATTGATTTTTTGTCAAAAAAAATGATAATATTGATTTGTAATAAAATAATAAATTTTAATAAATGAGTTTTTTTATCATGTGCAAATTTGTACATGTTAGAAGTGCTATTTTAATTGACTGCACGTAAGTGCATAAAAATTATGTAAGTTTTTTGTTATTTTTTATTTATAAAACTCAAAATAATATTAATTATTGTTTAGTCAAAACTATTTTTGACTATTAATTGCAAGGAGATAAGTATGTAAAATGAAATTAAAAATTATTAAATAATTCAATAAAAAATAAATTTATTAGTTTTATTAATACAAGAAATCAATTTTCCATTGTTTACTTGGCAATACAAGTTTCAAATCCAACGGTTGTGATTGCATCATTAAAAAAAAAATCACCCGCTAAAAAAAAGGAAGAGTAAATTAAAAGGAAAAAACGAAGATTTGGAAATAAAATAAAATAAAAAACACCCAAAGCGCATTTTAGCAAATAGAGCGTAAACCTAAGCCGAACGCTAGAACCACCATCGTTATATAAATGTACATGAAACCAAAAAACACATAACATTTTCCCAACTAGTTTTCTAGAGAGATTTTTTTTCTTCTTCTCTTTCGTCTGAATTTCGCAGAGAAAATGGAATTTTCTGTCGCAGAAAAAGATAGTGTTGTTGCTATGGCCAATGGTTCTGGCGTCAACGAAGGTGAAAGTGAAGGTGAAAGAGTGAAGGCTCCTCTTCACAACTTCGATTTACCTTCTTCTTTGAAATGGGGTTCTCAGCGTCAACTCAAGTGTCAAAAGGTCACTAACAATGGCGACGGATCCTCGCAGAGGGAGATGGTGTCTACACCGGAGAGTGCAATGGAGAGGTTAAGCATTCTAAGGATAGATTACGGTGATGATGAAGGGGTCGATGCTATGCGGGAGAGATTGACACTTGATTTGAAGGCCGAGGCTAAAAGGATGAAAGATGTCGTTTTGAAAAAGGAGAAAGAGAACGGTGTTGGCAGTGGTGGTGAAGGGTCGTCAAAGGCTGATGCAAGAGAGAAAGCATGAAATTTCAGGACCAGGAAAGGTGTTGCTGGAGAGGCCGGAAAGGGGTTGAAGATTGATGGGAAGAAACCCAACATATCGTCGCCGTTAAAAGGTGGTGGTTCTATTGAGAAGAAGGCGATGAAGTTTTCTTTGTCGTTAACAAAGAAGGAGATTGAGGAAGATTTCATCAAGATGACAGGTCAAAACCCTCCCAGAAGGCCCAGAAGGAGACCTAAAAATGTTCAGAAGCAAATGAATGTAAGTTGATTCAATTGAATGATTAATTAATTGATACTAATCCTAATTTTATATTTTGATTATAATGTTGATTTTATTATTTGTGCAGGCCATTTTTCCTGGTGCGTGGTTGTCTCACGTTAATGTTAATTCCTACAAGGTTCCTGATGCTCCTGAGAATGGCAAGGTATGTACGTGCAAGTGTATTTTTTTTTTTGTTTTGAATTGGTTGTTATGATTGGTTTAATTTGAAATTTGAAGAGAAATTAAGTGTTGGATTGGATGTGGTTTTGCAGAAGTAGGAGAAGCATTAAGAATGACAGCTTGGAAGACACGTGTGGTTTTTCAAAGGACCAAGCTGCTATAATAATGTTTGACAATTTTAAACTTTGGTTTTCATTATTTTACTATATTTCATGATACTTATTTTATGTGTTTTATCTTGTTGAGTTTTTTAGGGTAAAAATTTAACTTCACTTATGACATTGTGCTTGTGAGATTGCATCAGACCCATATCTATTACAGAAAAATAGAGGTTTTCTGCAATTGAAAGTGATAGGTAAATAGATTATATTGTACTTATTTTATGTGTTTGATCTTGTTGAATAGTTTATGGTGAAAATCTAACTTCACTTGTCATATTGCATTTATGAGATTGCATGAGAGATACAGGGATGGGAATAGGCCAGGCCAGACTTTGATAGGCCTGAGTCTGGCTACGAATTTTTTTGCAAGCTTGAGCCTAGTTTATGGCCTTTCATATGCTTGTTTTTCTGACCTGGTCTGCCCTATTTAAAAGTATGGTCTGGCTTGGAAGCCTATTTACATGCCTACTTCATATTAAAGTCATTAAATATTCAATTTTGTCTACTTATAAATAGGTCAAATTGACCTTAAAGCCTATTTCATCGCAATGTCTGCCTATTGCTATAAGGCCTTAAAAAGCCTATTTCACTATAAGGTCTCAAAGCCTATTTAAAAAGTCTATTATTTAAGTTTTTTTCTTGATTTTTATTCTAATATAAATTATACTTTAGCATAAATAAAAAATAAATTTTAATAATATACATAAATAGGCCGGCCTATTAGGCTTTTTTTGATAGCCTAAGCCTGACCTATTTACTTAACTATACTTTTTTAAAAGTCTAAGCCTAACCTTTTTCATAAACAGGTCAGGTCAGGCCAGGCTTAAACAGGCCAGGCCGTAGACCCCTGTAGGCCGGCCTGACCTATTCCCAACTCTACCCATATCTATTATATAAAAATAGAGGTTTTATGCAATTGAAAGCGATAGGTAAATATATAATTGAAATATGAAAAGTATAAATCGACTAAGGAAAGTTATTAGAGGACTAACCAATGAAGCTTATTTCCAATACAACTTAGTAATTCATAGTATCAACCTAACCGTAATTTTTAAAAATCAAGATAGTTGACGATTCATTTAGCAGGTTCATGTAGACCGATAATTGTAAATCTTTGGTATTGGTAAAGCCATCATCAATTACCATTTTCATTATAGTGCAAAATGTAAACAATTAATTAATGAAAATTCCTATATAAACTTTGGTCATTTGAAACACGCCTTTTATTTCATAATTTCATCTCTTTGTTGATAGTTTTACACTCACTTTTACTCTCATAATTTTTATCTCGTGATTTAATCTCTTTGAGTTTTATTTGACAATCCTTTTTTACTCAATCTTACATCTTATTACTTCAACCTTCAATAAAACAAATATACATTTCTTTGTGTCAAATAGATCCAAATTAATATAATTTTTTAACTGTCTATGTTGCATTTTATGCAAAATCATCAACATCCAAATTTTCAAAATTTTCTCTTTTTTTTTTGTCGTCGGCCCACCACCAACAAACCTCAACATGTTTTATAGACCTCAAATGGATACTCAACGTGTAGGAGTTATCTTGTTATAGATATTGTCGAGTGGAAGTGAGAGTGATTGGTCTCATATCAACCATATATGGGATAAAAGTTAAATGTATTAAGAGAGTAATTCCTATATCTAATGCTTTGATGTTTTGGATAAAAATGTGGTATCTAATTCTCTTATGTTCCTTGGTCTCCTGCATCATTAGCACATTGTTATTCCTGAAGCTCTCTCGAACTTCGTAACACAAACAGTCATAGTTGGCACTATCATATGGATAGGGGTTCACAAGCATTTTGAATCGAGTTTTTTTTTGTTACATTTTTTGGATCAAGTTAATCAGACTCAATATTACAATTAATTGAAATTCTACAATTTGAGGTGAGCTTATGCGATGTTTTGTCAAACCCAAACGAAGCAACTTGTGATAAGAACAGCTTAGTTTGGTTGGGTTAAAATCAAATTATGACGGAATAAATTAAGAGTTTAAATGCGGTGTAGTGTCGCTTCAAAACAACTTTGAACAGACAATCAATGAAACACTCAAAAGTGAAAGAAGGTAGTTATAAAACATCACAATTGTTTTTTATTTTACTTTTTATTATTCTAATGTGCCAATTTTGAGTGTTTGTATTGATTGTGTGTGCAATTTGCAAAGTTGTTTTGAACCGACAATCTACCATCTTTAAACTCACCAAGTTGCAAACTCATAAATAAATGTAACGTTTTATTCACATTTCATGGGTTTGTTTGGTGGGTAAGATATGATAGTGAAAATATACGATAAATAGATGAGTATGAATATGATACGATAGTGACAAGATAAACAAATGCACACATGATAAAAAAAAAAAGTATTATTTTATCTTTTTATGTGTTTGATGTACATTTGATAGCGACATGATATGATGTATATGTCTAAATTAAAATTAAAATAAATTTTATTAATTACATATTCTATTAAAAATAAATAAATAAATAAATAAGACCTAAAAATGAAAGGGGAAAAAACGTCTAAATTGTTCATCCTAAACTTACAGCTAAACCCAAAAAATAAAAAAGTTCATTATTTTCTGTCACTTTTCACTTCAATATCTTTAGCATCCAATCCATCACCTTAATCATTCATCTTCTATAACTAAGTACCATAAAACAAAATCACCAAGATTCAATTTTGGTTCTTCGACGCCGTCGTCCAAAGTGGATGGTCAATGGTGTGTGAAGTTTATCAATTTTGGTCGGAAAATTCAATTGACAATTATATTAATCGAATGATTAATATAACGAATAATTCATCACACCATTATCTTTAAATTATAATTAAATTTCACTCATTTCTTTCTCTACTAATTAAAAATTCTTATTTGGTTCTATTAATTTTCTGGATAATGATCTTGGTTTGGGAAATAACAAGATTGGGAACACCATAGAGAAAATGGTTTTTATTAGAAGAGGCCCCACAACTAGTAATGCGTTAGAGAAAAAGTTTTTCTTGGAAGAGGTCGTACGATTAGTAATGTGTATTCCTTCCGATCACATTTATAAGCAAAAGACAATTTTTAGATTGATTAAACACCTAATATATCTAGTCTATGTTAGATTTTTCCCTATTTTTTCTTTCCCACATGTGCCAATATTGAGTCAAAGTTGATTGTTGTGGAATGCTATTTTTAAGGGGAAAAATCTGCTGAATTGGTCCATCTCTTATTCCCACTTATCCCATATTCAGTTTAAGCTCCCTCAAATTGTGTCACACGTTCGGTAAACCTTGTGATGGGCAAGACACTATAAAGTCAGAACAGATTCACTGTCGGGTATCGCGGGTCTGAACCGGGTCAAAACGACCCGGCTGAAGGTTGAAGACGATGAATAAATTTTATTTTTAATCAGTGCATCGTTTGTATTTATACTAAACAACGAGGGATTTAGTAACACGAATGTACGCGGCGCAGCGGTTTGTTTCAGTCATCAACTGCTTTTGGTCGCGAGTTCGATTCTCTGAAGTCTCGTTTTCTTTTGACATTTTGAATAAAAAAATAAAAAATAAAAAAATCACACTGTTTATAAAGGGAAGCGCGTGGCGTTTGGTTTCTCCTGGGATTCGAACCCGTGTCCTTCAGATGGAGTCTGTAACCAACCGTGCTGCAGCATTGAATTGTTTTGATCTTGCTTCTTCTGTATTATGTATAGTTATTCGTTCTGAATTCTGTATAAGCATGAATGACTGCTGTTTAATTTACTGAATGCATTTCTGTTAAAAATATGGTGTGTTTATTTATGTGAGTGAGTTGTATGATTTTGAACATACAGCATTGACTTAAATAATTCATGCAAATTGTTAGTTTGTATGTACTGTGTATATCGTACTGCCTTATACATGTAGCGTAATATTTAATTTGCATTTTTTAGTTTTATATGCAAACATTAAGCCTTTATTAATATTAATGTTAAGTGATTAATAAAATTGTGATTAATTAAGGAATAGCCACATCATCTTTGATTGATTAGAATTTTATATAAAGAATTTAGAATCACATTCAAAGCATTAGTTGTAGTTAAACATGCTTGTATAATAAAATCTTCCCACTGGAATTTTGTCATGGTTGTGTGTTTAATTAGGATAAAATATCAGATTATATTTCTTGATTTACCCGCAGGAATTAAGAAAAGGAACACAATTTGATAGTTTAATCATAAGGTTATAATATAAATCTAATTGAGTAAAACTTTAGCCTACAAGCAAGTGTTATGTCACTAGATGTATACATTTAAGCATGATTTGCATTGGTAAAACATGAAATTTATTTACTTTGTCTCAATTTTGATTAAATGAGCATGTTTGTTGAACTTTTGCAGTTGTTCAATTTGCGAATTTTTCTGACTTTAAGTGTGACATTCCTGAATTGAATGGAGACAATTACAAGATCTGGAAGGAGAGAATTCTCCTTCATTTGGGCTGGATGGATATTGATTTTGCTATTAGGAAGGATGAACCATCTACCATTACTGAAGTGGATCTTTATGAAAAGTGGGAGAGATCTAACTGTCTCTCCGTTATGTTCATAAAGACCAAGATATCTGCTGGCATCCGTGGTTCCATCGAGCAATATGAAAATGTCAAGGATCTTATTAAGGCCATTGATGAGCAGTTTGCCACATCTGATAAGGCCCTTGCCAGCACTCTGATCATAAAGTTCTCAACCATGAAGCTCACTGGGGTGAGAGGAGTGCGTGATCACATCATGCGCATGAGGGATATAGCGGCTCAACTTAAGGATTTGGAGGTAACAATGTCTGATTCTTTCCTTGTTCATTACATTTTATGCACTCTTCCTCATCAATATGGCCCTTTCAAGATATCCTATAACACACGTAAGGATAAGTGGTCAATCAATGAATTACTGACCATATGTGTGCAGGAAGAGGAAAGGTTGATGATGGAGGAAGGTGAGAATGTTAATCTGAACGTTCAAGGAAAGAAAAAGAAGAAATCTGCTGAGAATAAAGGCCACATTCCTCCTCAGCCAACCATAGAGAAAGAGTATAAGTGTTTCTTTTGCAAAAAGAAAGGACATAACACATGGTTAATATAAATCATAACACATGGTGGATTGACTCTGGTTCTACAATCCATGTTTCTAATACCTTGCAGGGTATGGAAAACCTATGGAAACCAGTGGGAAGTGAACAATACATCTATTCAGGAGGGCGGATGCATTCACATGTGGAAGCCATTGGAACGTGCAAGTTGATTTTAAGCAGCAATTTTATTTTAGTTTTAGAAAAGACCTTTTATGTTCCTTGTTTTTCGAAGAATTTAATTTCTGTTTCAAAACTATCGCATTTGGGTTTTTCATTTAATTTCAAGGATTCTGGTTTTACATTATGTAATAAATCTGGAATTGTTGGTTATGGTGAATTGCGTGATGGTCTTTATTCTATTAATTTACAAAATAATGCTACATATAATTCAATGCATGTTACTGCTGGTTTGAAACGATGTGTTATGAATGAAAAATCCTCAATGTTATGGCACCGAAGATTGGGACACATCTCAATCGATAGAATTAAGAGATTAGTAAATGAAGGGGTACTTAGTACCCTAGATTTTGCTGATTTCGAGACTTGTGTGAATTGCATTAAGGGTAAGCAATCTAACAAGTTCAAAAAGGATGCACAAAGGAGTTCTAACCTATTAGAAATCATACATACATATACTTGTTGTCCACAGACATGGACGCAAGTAGTCCAAAATACTTTATCACCTTTATAGATGATTATTCACAGTATATGTATCTATACTTACTTCATTCTAAGGATGAAGCTTTAGATGTCTTTAAAGTTTTCAAGGCTGAAGTAGAAAAACAATGCGAAAAACAAATTAAAATTGTGAGATCTGATAGAGGTGGAGAGTACTACAGTAGATACACTGAGAGTGGACAAGCAGCTGGTCCATTTGTGAAGTTTCTTCAAGAGCATGGGATTGTTGCCCAATACACTATGCATGGTTCTCCTGACCAAAATGGTGTAGCAGAAAGAAGAAACCGAACATTAATGGACATGGTAAGAAGTATGAGGAGTAATGTTAATCTTCCTCAATTTTTGTGGACTGAAGCACTAACGACGGCTACGTATATATTAAATCGAGTTCCAACTAAGGTTGTCTCAAAGACACCATTTGAATTATTCAAGGGTTGGAAACCGAGTTTGCAACATATACGTGTTTGGGGTTGCCCGTCTGAAGTGAGAATTTATAACCCATAAGAAAAGAAACTAGACCCAAGGACTATTAGCGGGCATTTCATTGGATATGCAGAAAAGTCTAAAAGTTATAGATGTTATTGTCCATCACTTAGAACTAGGATTGTGGAATCAAGAAATGCAAAATTTCTTGAAAATGACATGATTAGTGGGAGTGATCAGTTTGAAGATATAACTTCTGAGAAAGATCACTATGAGGTTGAACCTTCTAAATCAAGTGACAGACTGTTTGTCATACACACCCCTCAAGTACAAAGAGGTGTTAGACAACCAGTAACTGAAATTCCACAAATTGTTGAAAATGATCATGTAGATCAAGTTATTAATGAGGAACATCAAGAAAATGTTGAACAACCTATTATTGAACCGGTTGAACAAGATCCTCAAGAAGATAATGAGATAACATTGAGAAGATCTACTAGAGTCAGAACGTCGGCATTCATGATGAATTTATGGTGTATCTACAAGAATCAGACTACAACATAGAAGCCGATAATGACTCTGAAACGTTTTCACAAGCCATGAGTTCTAAGGAATCAAACTTGTGGCACGCTGCCATGAAAGAAGAGATTAATTCAATGGCATTAAACAAAGTCTGGGATCTTGTCGAGTTGCCTGGTGGTGTAAAAGCCATTGGATGTAAGTGGGTCTTTAAAACCAAACGAGACTTACAAGGCAACATTGAGAGATATAAAGCAAGACTTGTTGCCAAAGGATTCACTCAAAGAGAGGGAATCGACTACACAAAGACTTTTTCTCCTGTGTCCAAGAAAGATTCTTTTCGAGTAATGATGCCATTGGTAGCTCATTTTAATTTTGAGTGGCATCAAATGGATGTGAAAACAACATTCCTAAACGGTTCACTAGAGGAAGAGGTTTACATGAAACAACCTGAAGGATTCTACTCTAGTGAAGGTGAGAATTTAGTATGCAAGCTTAATAAATCCATCTACGGATTGAAACAAGCCTCCCGCCAATGGTATTTAAAATTTCACAAGGTAATCACTTCATTCGGTTTTGAAGAGAATATCATGGATCAATGTATATACCAGAAGGTCAGTGGGAGCCATATTTGTTTCCTTGTGTTATATGTTGATGATATTTTGCTTGCGACAAATGATAAGGGTATGCTATATGAGGTGAAACAATTTCTCTCAAGAAACTTTGATATGAAAGATATGGGAGAGGCATCTTATGTCATTGGCATCAAGATCCATAGAGATAGAAATCGAGGCATTTTGGGATTGTCTCAAGAGGCCTATATCAACAAAGTTCTTAAGAGATTTAATATGAAAAATTGCTCACCAAGTGTGGCTCCCATCGTGAAGGGTGATAAATTTGAATTAAGTCAATGCCCACAAAATGATTTTGAACGGGAACACATGAAGAAAATCCCATATGCTTCAGCTGTAGGAAGTCTTATGTATGCTCAGGTTTGCACCAGACCTGACATTTCATATGTTGTTGGAGTTTTGGGAAGATATCAAAGTAATCCAGGTGTTGACCACTGGAGAGCTGCAAAGAAGGTGATGAGATATCTTCAAGGAACAAAGAATTTCATGCTCATGTACAAACGAACAGATAACTTGGAAGTAATTGGCTACTCTGACTCAGACTTCGCTGGTGCCATTGATACCCAAAAATCAACATCGGGTTATGTTTTTATGCTAGCCAGTGGAGCTGTATCTTGGAGAAGTGCAAAGCAGACCTTGACTACTACTTCCACTATGGAAGCTGAGTTTGTTTCTTGTTTTGAGGCTACCTCGCATGGTGTGTGGTTGAAGAGTTTCATATCTGGTCTTAAAGTTGTCGACTCCATTTCGAGACCATTAAAGATGTATTGTGATAACTCTGCTGCAGTTTTTATGGCTAAGAACAACAAAAGTGGAAGTCGAAGTAAACACATCGACATTAAATACTTAGCTGTAAGAGAACGTGTTAAGGAAAATAAAGTGGTCATTGAACACGTTAGCACAGAGTTGATGATTGCTGATCCTTTGACTAAAGGCATGCCGCCAAAGAATTTTAAGGATCATGTAGTACGGATGGGACTTGGTTCCACGATGTAATTTTCATTAAACCTTTGTTATTTTGATGAAACTCGTATTCAGTTTGAATTTTCTTCATTTTGTTATGTGCACATAGTTTATTTATTTTGAGAAAAATTCACTTCATTTAGACTAGAAATAAACATGTGGTTATTTCATTCAGTTGAGGATTGATATTGAGAGTTGTAATACATGGAAGATACTACTCATAATAAGAGGACATATCGCCATGGTTCTTATGTTTAGTTTTCTGTTAAGATTGATTATGGGTCAGATGGACCAAGTGGGAGAATGTTAGAATTTTTCCCTATTTTTTTCTTTTCCACATGTGCCAATATTGAGTCAAAGTTGATTGTTGTGGAATGCTATTTTTAAGGTGAAAAATCTAACAGGATGTACCTGTTTTAAATTGGTATTAGTTTGTTGAGACTAAATAGGTAACTTTAAAATGCTGATCCGAATTATGTGGCAAGATATTTGTTTCCTAACGTGCTAGCTTGTCGTGAATATTATAACTTATAAGTTATAACTATTATTGGTAAATTAAAAATTAAAGGTTATATTTTGATTTACTTAATGATAATTAAAATAATAAAGGTTATTATTGCAATTATATTATTAATATGGTACGTGGTTATGACCTTAGAAGTCTCTCTCTTGGAGTTGTCCTTGAGCAAAGATAAGTCTCTCTCTTATGTGATTGAGCATAGAAGTCTCTTGGAGGTGTCCTTGAGCAAAGATAAGTCTCATTCTTGTGTGATTGAGCAACTTGTAATTTAAGATTACATTTTAGTGGAACTCTCCTTGGAAGTGCAAGGAGGACATGACTACTTCCGGTTTGTGGAAGGAACCTGTATAATTGATTG
>Ga0315914_1006269_pt1 | contig 16927 bp, 15 predicted proteins | sample MpolenodulesMG_FD_203920 | JGI IMG/M metagenome (GOLD analysis project Ga0315914, IMG submission 203920) | Medicago polymorpha root nodule microbial communities from Los Angeles, California, United States - elongated nodules | ecosystem: Host-associated > Plants > Roots > Nodule | place: USA...
CCTTTTAACTTTTAAAACTTTCATTCTAATCATTGTTAAAAGTTAATTAAGTTCATAACTCCCTGTCGGAACGATACTCTATTTTTACTACTTCGGTAAAACCGTGCACTTGCGGTTTTGCTCATCATTACCATGTGTAACTAAGTAGTTATAGGCTAGACTTCTAAGATGAACTCCTGTTTATTTTGTTGGATAATTATTTAATTATATGTTGTTTATTTAGTTATTTTCTGTTCGCTATTTAGTTTTATTAGTCTAGATTTATTTATGTAATTGACGCAACCCTAAATTAGATACTTAGGTTGTGCCATGGCCTAACATTGTTATTACTATATAGATGCTTATATCTTTATATTTATGTCCTTTTGCTAATAACTATCTGTCTAGGAAGTAAGTAGTTAATAACTAGCGAAAGATACCGAAAGCGGGTTGACCCTAGTAGTAAGTACTGTGGAGGTGACATTACTAAGACTGAGTAGAAATTCTGCTGAACCTAGGAGGTAACTAGTTAGAGATTTGGAAACAAGCGGTTGCTTGAAGGAAATAAGTTGAACCTAATAGAACCATTCTCCTTGACCCTTGGTAAGGTAGACCCTGATAGGGCTGCCTGTTTGTAGAGCTACCGAGAGGGAGAGTATGTGTTAAGATACCTAAGATTAATGGATGGGCTGACCTACAGGAACATTGGCCAGGCTCCACACTAATAATCTTTACGAAGGTGGTGGAATGCTATAGGATTAATAACCTTATACCTTAGCGCGCATATAACCTTAGTGTGACCTTCATTGCCTTTGGAAATCTTGAAATGCCAATTTAAGTTCATGCTTCAATTACCTTTGAATTAACAAGACACCACATGTAAGGATCACCGTGTGATCAGCTGGTGTAGTTAGCCATCGGAGGGATACACCTATAATCAATTGGGAGAGTAAGGCTCCACATGTAAGGATCACTGTGCGATCACCCGGTGCAACTTGATGACCGACTGGATTAAAAACGTCCCACGACCTCATCACTTAGAATAATGCGACATGTACGTTAATTCAATATCCAACAGATAAATAGGGGGATTCGAAACCGCTGTTACTTTTCTGCAACCAAAACAGGTAAACTTGATGTGTTGCAAGCAGATAAAAATTGCAAATCTCTTAACCCTTATCTTTTTATTTTATCATCAACTTAAAATAAGTAACGCGAGTTGTTTGGACAAAATGACAATCGTTGTGGATACGATACTAACTTATCACTTTATTACTTGGTAAACGATTTGGTACATTTGCCTAATCCGACCATCAGGTACATCATATGGGGTCATTTAGTGAACTAAATCACTTAGGTTACAATGGTCTTGAGGATATATGGATTTGTGATCTTGATGTTTTGTCATATTTTGGGGTGGTAGGTGGGTTGAAAGAAATGGTGTACTGTGACTTAGAGTCTTTATGGTTTTATGACCTAATGGATGTGAATGAATTGATTAGGCTAAACAGTGAATTATGCACTAAGAGAATGAAGTACATTGCTTATAATGATGGGAAATCCAACTTGTATGTGTTACACACCCTGCCTAAACCTATAGTTAAGGATTATCCATCTTTGGAGTTTTTTAATCAAGACCCTGACCCAGTGAGAAAGTGGGCACCAATAATATGGTGGACAAAGAAAGTGGCCCAAACAAAGAAGGAGGTAGTGACAATGGGGACAATGGACCCAATATTGAGGTGGATAAAGAGAGTGGGCCATGTAATGTTGTTGGTGGGTCCTTTTATGAGGTGGATATGGAAAATGGCCCTATTAATGACATTGTGTTTGAAACTGAAGGTGTGGTTGATAAGTACAGTGAGAATTTGGGCCAAACATTTAATAGGGATGAAAGTGAGAATGTGGGTACAACAGAAGGAAGAGAGGTGGTTAGTGAAGATGATAGTGCTTTTTGAATTACTTTTGATGACTCATAAGAAGAAGAAATTGGGTTAGATGATTATTTTGGTGAAGCTCCTGGGCAACCTAAACCCTTCCCTAACACTGAACCAACTGTGCCAAAAATAGAACCTAATCCAGGTGTGCCTCAAACTGAACCTCAACCCTCTCATCACAAAGATCCCAATCCTCAACATGAAGTTTCTTCTCACACAAAGCCTATTCTAAATGTGCCACAAACTAAACCAACTGTGCCAAGCCAAACTCAACTTTCTCCTGATAATTCACATCCTGTTCCAAGTGTTTAAACTGACACTAATGCTGATCCAACTCAAATAGACACCAATTCACAACCTGCACAACCAAAAAAGAAGAGGAGAAGGCCAAAGAAAAAATCTGTAACTCAAACTGAAAGAACTGAAGAACATGTTGCTGAAGTTGAGATCGTATGTTGCGTCTTGGTGGTGACCTCCTTGGAGGAGATCGTCTATGGGATCTCCTTCTGGAGGACCGCCGACCTCAACTGGGAGATCTCACACTGATAGAATGTCTAGGAGATATGGATTTGGACGGGTGAGGGCTCCTTCCCCTTCTGATACATGGTGGGGAAGGAGTGTTATGGATAGCGATCAGATGCTTCTTTGATTGTTCGATTTCTGCAATGCGTCGATTTTGCTCCTTGGTTATCGATGTATGTCGTTTAACCGTGCGGAGTAGGTACCTGATCCATGTGTCTGTTGGAGTGGAATTATATGCCACCTCGCCAGGTCGTTTAGGACCCAAAAAGGGTTTCTCCTGCAGCTGAGCCGCTGGATGGGAACACGTTGGTGTGGTTCCTCTACATGGGCTGGCTGCAGGAGATGGAGAGGTCGTTTGCCATCGCAAATGGGGCGTTGGATTTGGCTCTGGAGGCGCATGCTGGCACCGTTGGCAGTCATGGTTTTTAGTATGAAAGCTTTTGATTTTTGTGTGTAAAAAACGGGTATAGCTTGTATTTTCCCACAGACGGCGCCACTGATCGTACCTGATCAGAAGGTGACTGTCGATGCTCCTTTAATGCGGTGGTTGCTGGTGGTGGAAATGTGTAAGTTTGAGTACTGGAACGGCAGAGGGGTTTGTACCTGCAGACACTCTGACTCTCAAGTCAGTAGAGGTCAGAAATGGGGGTTTAGAAGTGAGAGAGATTCTACCTTGGGGACTGCGAGGAGTCCCCTTTATATAGAGGTGAGTGAATGCAGAGCCGTTGTAATGACACACGTGTGTCCGGTGGTTATGAAATCGTGGGAAGTTTAACCGTCAGAGAAAGATTTGTGGGAACGTGGGTAAAGAGACATTACAGTCCGTTTGAACTGGTCTCAATTGCTCCGTGCACCCCCCTCGCAGGGAAGGGGTGTGTTGCGAGTAAACTGTCAAATGTCGCATTTGAGCTTGATTTGTTATTGGGCCTAAGCAATTGGGCCTAGGTCTCTGATCGGTCCAGAACAGTAGCCCCCAAGTCGTGGCTCTTGGCAAAGAATGATGACTTAAGACTGAGCGAGGGATTTGATCGCAAAGGCCTTGTGAAGATTTTGCCACATATCCTGATGAAGTGGATAATGCGAAGGATGTGCTCGTGCTAGTGTTGAAGCTTCCTCGGTATGCCGGTGATGGAACGATGTTTGTTCGCCACGGGATACCTTGTAAGTTTTACTATGAGCGGACCAAATATGTGGAAAAATATGGAAATATCTCAGAACCTATCACATCAGCGATTATGTTGATGTTAGGATTAACGGTGCCGTTCACAAGAATATACCCGTCAAGGTCTTATGTATGCTCGTTTGGTGTGATTATCTTATGACATGTCCTCAATGGAATTGGATAGTTCTCAAGGGAATGCCTCACAAGTTTTACCAAGAGCGATTTGGTTGGACTGAGGAGGCGAATGTACCTCAAGACTTATCATATTGGTGGCTATGTCGACATCAGGGTTAACGGTGTTGTGTACATGATTTGTGCTTGCTAAACCTCCGTATGTGATTGTCAACCTACCAGAGGAGCACCGACAGTCACTTTCTAATCATGTACGACCACTTTTTAATCCTTTTTATGGACACCTTATACTTGTAAGGGACATTAGATCTAGACCAACAACAAACCAAATATCCCATTCACGATCATCCTCGACACATCGCAAAAGGTTACACTTATTCTATCCCTCCATTAATGGTTAAAGGGAATTATCTGATACAAGTTATTCCATTATGTGTATCCTTTAAATTGACACAAGTTTAGTTTACATGTCACACAAGAAAATTAAGGTCTATAATTAAGCAATATATTTCCAAATTATTATATGAGTTTATTTTTCTGAAAAAATGTCTTCAAGTGCCATATTTGTAACCCTGCTACTGAGAAACAGACAAAAAATGATACAAAAATCATCAAGAGCATTCTATTCTCGGTTATCCAACTGAGCTCTACCAATTCTGTATTTCTGAAAAAAAAATAAAAATGAAAGTAAATTAAAAATAAGAACCATATACTTAAAAATTGAATTAAATATGGATAAACAAACGTGCATGCTTACCGTTCAAGAAGATAAGACATTTCCTCCTTAATGGACAAAGCACTCTCAAGCAAGATTTTTACTTCTTGTGTCATATTCTGTCATATGTTAGAGAAATCAAATTAGTCTATGGAAATTTTTTCTTCAAAACATGGATTTTTGGCAAAGATTACCACTCTAGTAGTTAAATTCCAAAAAATAAATTAGGTCCTAGAATTAAAATTGTATATTTTTGAAGAAAAAAAATAAAATTGTCCTACAATGACAATGATAATGACAACACATGTACTTTAAACTCTACATTTGTATAACACTTAAGATAAGATATATTTTTTCATGTTAATTTTATACTATGAAACACGAACACGGACATCAGACATGACACAAACACCGACACACCTGACACGGAAAATAATTTAGTGTAATTATAGATGTCATGTCTGTGTCGGTGTCCGAAACTGTGTCGGTGTCCGAAACTGTGTCACCTCTAATTCGAGGAGTATGTGTATTTTATAGATTTTATAGTAATAAATTGAGAAACTTACATCAACGTTGGTTTTCTTTGCTATACTGTGCCGATCAATGGCTGCCATTCCAGTTCTCCACTCAAAATCAATAGAGAGTGCTATTTGGGGATCTTCAGTTTTATCCACAAAACATATTACGTAGTCACCACTTTGATATGCTGTGAATGCAAATTGTCCTGCTTGAACACGCTCTGCCAGATGATATTTGGCCATACTTCCATGTGTAGCCACCTAGACAACATAAACAATTAATTCAACCATAAACTTCATTTATCTAGCTTGTCTAAAATGAAATAAATATTTTTGGGTTATCATATATATATTTTTTAATGTAATTGCATGTATATATTGTATTTAAAGAGAAATGCTAGGGCATATGTTAAATACCAAAGATCGAAATTATGCATTGAAAATTATGATAAAATGGTTGTTCAAATATCATTTCTCTTTATCAATATACCTGAACGGTGATAGTGTGGTTAACGGGCAAAGGGTGTCCCTCGTTGGTATTGACGATGGAGTAGTTGCCAATTACCATTGTATTCTTTTTTATATCTTCGGAGAAACATCTTGCTTTACCTTTACCATTTGGCATATCAAACCTCATGGATTGAACTGAATATGAAAGCAGTCCCATAGCTACAACAAGAAGAAAAAAGAAATAGGGTTTTTGTGTGTTTAATCCAAACATATTCATGATAGGTAGTAGTGAAATGAGAAGAAGAAAGTGGAGGAATCAAAACATACGTACTTAAGTGGAGGATGGTGATGAATACGATTACCATTAATATATATATTATGATGTGTTTCTCCAAAATTTGGTTGTTAATTATGTGGGTGACTTTCATTGGTTCTTATTTTGAATTATAAGTTTTATTATTGAAATATTATAAAGGATGTTGTTCATTTTTTTTAGGGGTTAAAGGATAGATCAATTTACACATGGTACCTTCTATCATATTTTTTTTTTTGAGGGAATACCTTCTATCATCATGTTGCCTCTTCACTATTTTTAGTTTTATTTTTTTACAATGCTGCCTCTTCAAATATTGTAACCATATTCCCCTTAATGCATATGTGTGGAATGATTGCTCACTTTTTGACAGTGTTGAAGCGTTCTATATAAAGCTTTATATATGGTCCGATAAGAAGAAACTATTCATATGATTTATGGGTTATCAAGTATATTTATCAAGTCACAAACAGTTGATTATTAAAACGGTTCAATGGGAACATTTACAATTTTAAATAAAATAATGGATTTTCTTAACATTTAAAAAGGAAAAAATATTATATTTTATCATGGGTTAAATAAGTAAATAATCCTCCTAAATATACCAACATTTGATTTTTGTCCCTTTAAAATATTCCTTAGGCTTTTGGTCCCTCTAAAATTTTTCATCTATGAAATTAGTCTATGCTCTACATTGAGAACAAGGACTAATTTCATGGATAAAATTTTTTGGAGGGACCAAAGGCCTAAGAAATATTTTCAGGAGACTAAAATTAAACGTTGGTATATTTAAAGAGACCATTTACTTATTTAACCGTTTTATCATTTATAAAAAACAAATATAAGAAACTACCTTTTAATCCTTGTTTGATGATTTTTCACATAAAATAAATCAAATTTTGTCAAATCCTACACCGAATAAACCATAGACTTTTGTCCAGAAAAAAAAAAAAAGACTTGTACAACCAAGGCTGAGATAAACTAATCTTCGTTAAGACATCTTTAACTCGATATGTCTCTGCAAGAGTATGACTACTGAATTTAACCGATGACACGTGCATTGCCAAATTGTTTTAATATGAAAAACGAGATCTTGACAAGGATTGGTAGTATGATAGCCTCGATCAATAAAATTTATAAAAATTATTAGACACTTAAAACTCTAACTAGTAGTTAAATTTATAAAAAAACTACGGTTTTGTTAACGAGTGTATCCGAAATACACTTTAAAGATCTTAAATTTAGTAATTATTTTTTTAAAAACTCAACTATTACAATTTTCAATGCAAGTACACAATTTAGTAAATCCCTAATGATCCTTTTTTTCTTTGAGCAAATATTTGAAGTTTGAATAAATCAAAGTACAAAGATTTGAATTCCTTGCTATAGTTCCAACAAAATTGCTCAGGTCTCAAACAGTTTTGTCAGTAGGTACAATTATATCTCCTTCATTGTTTAGAGTAACATCTTCACGATATTCTCTTGCATATATATGTATACATTAGGTTGAGTCACGACCAGGTCGCTCTCTTTAAGACGTTTCGTGGCATTATTCAAAATTGTGCAAGACAGACTATCAACCACGCCGCCTCCAGGATAAAACAAGTTCAGCTACAACTGTTTAATTAATTACTGCACTATAGAAAACCGTTCGAGAATTACACCTCCAATACGGTACCAAGACCATTCTTTTAATACTGAAACCACTTTAATATGGTATTGTTATCACTCTATTATGGTGCTGAGACCACTCGAGTATGGTGTTACCACCATTCGAATTATTAACTTCTCCAACTATGATACTATGATCACTCAAATATGGTTTTACACCATTCTAACATCTAACTTCTTCAAGAATCGAAGAAGAATATATTTTAAGATCATTCATAATTTTGAAGGGACATTATGCCAAAAAAGGGACTATGATCTTAAATTATTATTTATTCTGAAGGACATAAAAATATCGAAGGGACTATGAACTTAAGACCATTCTTAATTCCGAAGGGACATTAAACCGAAAAGAGACTATGTTCTTAAGAACACTCTTAATTCCGAAGGGACAGAAAACGAGGATGAAGAGAAGAAAGACTCGTCAACACAAGTCAAGAAAGGGAGAAGAGAGAAAGAGTTTCCGACAACTCAATGAAACTCTTTGGTGTATTTTTTGAACTAGGTGAGTGCTCTTTTTATAGGGAGAGTTTGTAACTAATTTGGAGATACTTAAGAATTAAGTAAACTTAAAAATTAAGCAACCTACAGATCAGCTCATGTAACAAACTAATCAGATAAGTTCAAAAAGAAACAAATCCACTAATGAAAGAAAGATAGGAAATTCAGTTAGATTCTCAATCTTATCACAACAAACATAACCTGAAATTATGGGAAGTGATATCCATGAATAAAGAATAATAATAATTATTATTTACATCATTATCCGGTATTTAAAATTAAATACCACTATTTAAACACTACTAATGTGTGTGTTCTATTTTATGTGGGACCCCCACACTCTATTTTTTCAATTCACACAACACTATATCAAAGTTTAATAACTTGGTGTTTAATCTTCCAATCTTCCAATTTCTTTCCATCTTCACACCAATGTTCCAACAATCCCCCACTTAAATTTAAAAAATGGTTTCAATAATAACGTCAAAACATTTTCATAAGGTTGCTAATAAACAAAGGTGTCGCCTACAACTTGAACCTTTGCATAGCGGATAATATTCCGATTTAACAAGAGTTGCTTACAGCAGTGAACTCTATCCCAGACATAAAATCCGCACACAAACCTTTTCCTAAGGTGTATTCTAAAAGCCCGTGCGTTTATGGTCCCGCACGTATATCCCAGTTTTAACGAACGCCCTAGGTATTTTGCCCTGAATCTCATAGGAATCGGCATTTGTTCCACATTCATATAGGTGAGTCTATCAAGAGTACTCCTGTAGTTATGTACTCCACTCCACATAGAGTATAGATCTCATTAAGAGTTTCTATTATCTCATCCTTTTGTCGCTGCAGGATTCATGCTTTCTTAATTTTCTCATAGCATGTTCTATCACTCATGACTTGTTATTACCCATTGAACCTATTTCTTGGGATCTCCAGTCATGTAGGTCAGGTTACCATCACTTGTGACCTTTGGGCATTAGTCTCATCCTATTGGATGTGTTTAAAACTTTCTTTCTATTAATTCCTTTCGTCAAAGGATTGACTAATTCTTTATAAGTACGCACATGGTCTTCTTTAACCGTTCCTTTTGAGAGTAGTTAGATCTCTAACGCTTTATGTCTTCGTGCCTTAATTATCGTCTCTTTCCATTGTACTGATGATTCTCAATTTTTGTAATAGTTGTAGTATTATCACAATGAATTAACACTTCTGGCAACAGTTTTATCCACTAAGGGTTCTGAACTAGCTAGCATCTTATCAACTTGCGTCTTCACTAGTTTTATCTAGTGTTCTCATCTCAGATTCATTCCATAATGGACTGAGTCAATATCATTTGTTTTAACAAACAACTCCTCTAGTGATGCTCAATGTGCAGTCACTGGTTGCTTTAAGACTCATCTGAAGAATGTTCTATTTTGTATCTTGTACCATTCAAGTACGATTTAATACTTCTCATTTGTATCTTGTACCATTCGAGTACAATATGATACTTCTCGTAATGTAATTCTAGAGTCATAATCTTCTTAAGGCACCTCATGACTCTTTCAATAGCATGACAATGCTTCTCATCCGTCTACTAGTAAACTTGGACAAAAGTCTCACGATGTGGCCAAAGTCGAGTCTAATACATTCAACAACATATCTAAAGACTGCCAATGATGCTCGCATATTCTGTTTGTCTAACACCATCTCAAGTGTTCTTACACTTGAATCATAATATATGCTTACAAGTTTACAGTTAAATAATTAAATTTTCTTAAGAGCTTCTCAACTTTGTGAGATTCATCATCAAAAAAGTTCTCTTTTCTGATCTAGTAATCTTGAAACCGAGAATTACTTCAACTTTGTCTAGATCTTTCTTATCAACGTTGTTGGTAAATAATGATTTCACATAATTCATAACATAAATCTTTAAATCAAATATGAGCAAGTCGTCTTCACATAGACATATGATCGTGCAAATATTATTTGTCTTTGTCACTTTCATTCACTTTATACTCATTCGATAGCATTATTTGCCTTTGTCACTTTCATTCACTTTATGATCGTGCAAATATTATTTCTTCCATCTTTAAATTTGATTGAGATATAATTTTTGATTATGAAGAACAATGCCTCCACATTATCTGCCCTGATTTTTTATTCCACAAACACGATGGTATATCCAATGGGATGTTTCCTGAGTTCCTTTTTGTTAATTTATTGGGTTAAATAAGTTTTTCATCCTTATAAATATAGCGAATTTTGATTTTAGTCCCTAAAAAATTAAACTGAATGTTTTCATCCTCACAAATTTTTTTATTTTGTTTTTCGTCTTTAATAGCCATTTTATGTTCATATAAATGGCAAAATTATAACTCTTTTATGTTCAAATTGTATCCATGTTATGTCTGTTTATTATATTCGACATTTATATATTCATATTATGTTCAAAAAATGTCAAAAACACGTTAAAATTATATACATTAAGGACCAAAAACAAAATAAATTTTTTTGTGAGGATGAAAACATTCAGTTTAATTTTATAGGGACTAAAATCAAAATTCGTTATATTTATAGGGACGAAAAACTTATTTAACCCTAATTTATTTTGTCTTAAAATGTATAAAATGCGACATTTGTTGAGAAATTTTATAATTAGTCTTTAAGCGTTTGTAAATACGTGTTTTATGATTTTGTTGGTTTTAAATATCTACTTTGAGCGAGATTTTTTGTGACTCCCATTTTGACAACCACTACTGCTATGCTTCAATGACAATGTATTGTCATATGTATTAGGAAACTTGATGAATCTAAACTTTGAAATTTAATTTGAAGTAGATATTTACTGTTGGAATTATTTGTGTACTTCCCTTTTTACAATCTTTAAAGTCGGCATTGCACTCCTCTCATTATCAGAATATGTCTTAACAGCGATGGCGAGTGGCTATGTGGTGTTGGCATCATATTTGTCTGACATTGGTTTTTTAGCTGACAATCTGGTGTTGTTTTTAGGTATTAGCATGTTTTGGTTTTTGGTGTTAAATTATGTTGGATTTGATTTTGCAGTTTTCTTGTGTTATCATGTTGTCCTACAATTGTTTTATGCATTCTTTTTATCTATCAGCCGTATGCGGGTCTGTTGGCATATTGTTGTTGTGTATTCTTTTGTTATATTTTGTTATATATCTATTTGTGGACTGTCCTGTTTCTACATCATTATGGCAGCAACATGGGTACAAGGATGCACAATGGAGGCTGTCCGGTGGTAGGCAGATGATTTCAACAATTTGTTCTTCAAACTTGCAGCATCACTATCACATGTTGAGCTTAGTAAGTGATGCTACTATAGAGCCATAACATGCAATTATGGGAACAAACCAATGTTTTCTGACAGTAGTAGCGCATATAAAAATGGCATGCCTCTTGACAGACCTTGCATAACAATTTCAGCAATATGGTTCAATGGAAAAAAAAAACCAGCATGTAAATTGAAGTGTAATGCGGACACTGTGTTCACTAATAATTGTGTTGGCCTAGCCATGTGTCTTAGTGATGTGAATGGTAGTTTTCTTCAAGCCAAATTTAAAGTGGATCAATGAGTTGAATATTGATAACATTTTTGAGTTAGATTTTAAGATAGTAGTTGATAGTATTCTTTACAAACTCTGGATTATAGCTTACTAGGAGGCAAGTTGATGTAGTGGCTTGAGTGGATACACAACTAATCCTCAAGTTTATGAAACTGTACCAAATTGTATTCATGATTTCTTTTTTGGTACAAGTTGTATTCATAATTTTTGTGTAAGCAGCTAAACCATTAGGGGTTGAATATATTATGATTAAAATGGTGGAGAAACACTTATTGGCGGTGGATATGAAGACCGAGGAGGAAATAATAGAAGTAGAGAAAAGGAGACAATTAGCAACTTCTGATATTATATATAAAAAAAAAAACTTCTAATAACCAAACTTATACATATTAATTAGTAATCATTCTTGACAATAAGCAACTACAACATTGAACTATAACAAAATCTGACAGACTTTTAATAATAAAACATGCAAAAGTTGCTGAAAATAGAAGCCTCATTTTGTTGGTAACAGTGATAAAATCATATGATGCATTTGAGATAGATAGTATATCAGCGACAAAGAGAAACAAAGTGAACTAAGATGCAAGAACAATACCTGAAATTTGTTTCCTTTATCATGGAGTTGCATACTAATTTCATCCAACATTTAGAAAGTAAACAAATACACATAAAAAAAACCAAAATTAATACTATGTCTACAAGGTCAAAATATTAAAACTTAAATCCACCTGTATGTCTAGAACACTGGTTGATAGAGATTCCTTAATTGTTGTAATACCGCAATGAAGAAAACTGGTTCAATCAAGTTTACGACGACAAGGCATAGGAGATTTCTACAGGGTTAAAGATAGACTCTTATAAATAAGAGAATGCCAAGGAAAAAGGGTATGAAAATTGTGATGTGATAATCATCTTCTTTTCTACCTGAACTCTCTTTCTCTAGATTCTCTCTAATTCTTCCTTTTTATTGTACTCATTCAAGCTTATGCATTTGTCATGAAACTTATTTTACTTCTCTAGTTTAAGGACTGTTACATTTACCTGATAGTTTCAACGATGGGTACCAAGAAAGATTGAATACCGAATTGTGGTATAAATCAATACCAGACAAAGATTTTAAATCAATGTACATTCCTATGTTTTAAGTATTGTTGTCAAAATCTCAACTTAAATTCTAAAATTTAAGATTTTGCAACTTTATTCACCTTCAACGCTCAAATCCATAATTCCAAAATAGGCAAAATCCTAGTCAAATCGCATCAAATTCGCACAAAATCGTGAAATCCATATAAAATTGTAAGATTTTAAAGGATTTTGACCATTTATTTTAGTTGTTTATGTATAAGTATTTTGTGGACTTTAAACTGAGTCATCTATGACTATATACAATTTATAACATATATTTAACATTATTTCTGTTTTGGTAAAATCAATCAATTTTGATTGCAATTTTACGATTTCTTATATCATTCTACAAAAGTAGTTAAGTAAAATCCTTCGATTTTGATTACAATTTTACGATTTTTGATTATGCTCTTCCCTTTTGACCTTAAACAAAATCCTGATTTTAACCACCTTGGTTTTACGATTATGTATACATAAAAGAAAATCAATAAATGTTGTTACATCGAATATGACAAGTAACAATAAACAAAACCATATACAAAAGTGACAAGTAAAAATGAATGAAGGAAATAGCTGAACGGTGATAGTGTGGTTAGAGGGCAAAGGGTTACCCTCATTGAGATTAAGGATGGAGTAGTTGCCCACTATCATCGAATTCTTCATTACGTCTTCGGAGAAGCATTTTGCACCTTTATATGACAAATCAAACCTCATGGATTGAACTGAATATGAAAGCAGTCCCATAGCTACAACAAGAAGAAAAAGGAAATAGGGTTTTTGTGTGTTTAATCCAAACATATTCATGATAGGTAGTAGTGAAATGAGAAGACGAAAGTGGAGGAATCAAAACATACGTACTTAAGTGGAGGATGGTGATGAATACGATTACCATTAATGTATATATTATGATGTGTTTCTCCAAAATTTAGTTGTTAATTATGTGGGTGACTTTCATTGGTTCTTGTTTTGAATTATAAGTTTTATTATTGAAATATTATAAAGGATGTTGTTCATTTTTTTAGGGGTTAAAGGATAGATCAATTTACACATGGTACCTTTTCTGTCATTTTTTTTTTTTGAGGGAATACCTTCTATCATCATGCTGCCTCTTCATTATTTTTAGTTTTATTTTTTTACAATGCTGCCTCTTCAAATATTGTAACCATATTCCCCTTTATGTCTGGTATTATATCCTTTTCTTAGTTATTAAAATTTCTTTTATACTTTTTTTGACAAAATTTATTTTATGTTATTGTTTCTATTAATATAATTATTTTGCATAAATTGAGTTTTTTTGTACTCAATATGTAAACTGTCTAAATAAAGAAAATATTTATTGGAATTTATTTCATTTGAAAAATAATATTCATGTCAGGGAAAATTTATTATTTCTTTTAAAGTTTTTCTCTAGTTTTTAATTTTATTAACTGTTTTCCAAAATAACATGCATTGACCATGTAACATTATTTTATTCATTGTTGAATTTTATCTTTGAATTAAATTAATATGCATTGACCATGTAATTAAATTTTTTAACACATAAATAAAGAGGTGTGTTATTTGTAGAGGAAAGTGTAGGAGGGACTAAGAAATGGGGTGTTTTGGAGACCAAAATTGCTCAAAAAAAATTTAAAAGCTCAAAATCGAACAAATTAAAAAACTTGAATGACCAAAATTGCAATTAAAACTTAATTTCTATTGTAGTTATTTGTCTTTCATATCCTACCGTATCAATTATATTTATCATTTTTATACTATAGACAAATTAGGATAAGATCCTAAAATGTGTTGCTAGGAGTATCATATGAATTATAGTTATTACCAGGATTTTGTCGAAAAAAAAAAGTTATTACCAGATCATATTTAAAGACTAGTTTTATATGGTACGACACATTTGTCACACGACATGCACCATATAACATTTACCACGCACATTAACTTCATTACTCAAGGGAGACTTTCAATTATTTATGGATTTTCAAAAGATAAAATAAAATAATATAATTTGATACAATGGACTCTCACCCTCTCTTTCTGGATTATTGTGATCGGCTATCTTCATGATTTATAGTATTTTGCTGTAAAAAATCGAGCAATTTGTACGATAATCATGGCGTACACTTAAGCATTATTCTTGTACAAATGCTTCGTCTGTTTAAATTGTAAAATACTTCATTGATAATATATCATTTGACACACATATCGATCTTTCCTCTACTTTTCCATGTATATTTTCATGGATCACATAAGAAGATTAGGTTTAGAGTTAAGCAATAACAAAAATTATATGAGTTTTTTTTTCTGAAAAAATGTCTTCAAATGCCATAGTTGTAACCCTGTTACTGAGAAGGTGACAAAAAATGAAACGAAAATCCACAAGAACATTCTATTGTCGGTTATCCAGTTGAGCTGAAGCATTTCTTCATTTCTGAAAAAATAAAATAATTAATTGGTATGTTATAATAGAAATTCTACACCAAAAATAATTAAGAATAGGTAAACAAATGTGCATGCTTACTTACCGTTGAAGAAGATAAGACATCTCCTCTTTAATGTACAAAGCAGTATCATGCAAAATTTGTACCTCAAATGCCATTCTCTGTCACAAATTTTTTGGTACATAAAATCAGTATCATGTTAAAGAAATTAAATCGGTACATAAAATCATGTTCTACGGACACAAATTATTGGCGAAGGTGTCAATGGTTAAAACCCAAAAAGAAAAGAAAAAGAAACCCCAAGATATGGATATATAGGAAAACAAAATCCTACAAAACCGACTTCACAGATGATGATTCTCTCAACTTATAAACATATGTTCAGATTACTTTTCTGTCTGATATGAGACTCTTTAATTAACATCTATTTTTCCCGTTTAATAATTTTTTTTACTGTGATAGTTTTTAATGTCAAATTTACACTAAAATTTTGAGAAACTTACATCAATGTGACTTCTCTTAGCAATATTGGGCCGACCCGACCCAAAGTCGTCATTCCGACTCTCCATTCAAAATCAACAGAAAGTATTACTTGGTGATCGTCAGATGTATCCACAAAACATATTATATACTCTTTACTTTGATATGTCGTAAATGAAAATTGCCCCGATTGAATACGTTCCACAACATGAATTGGGTCCTTACCTCCATGAACAGACACCTAATCAACATCAACAATTAAATATTAAATAATACACCTTAGTTAAACTCGACAATCAACTTCAAGTGAGTAATAAATCATCTGAAACTCAAACACAAAAATGTGAGATCGCATATTCGCATTTATCGGCATTATCAATTGAACAAGAACTTTCTAATCATCCATTATTTTCGCACATATTTCAAATGAATAAAACATGATCTAAAAATTATGGTTGCAAATTGTATATATGGTCCCAAAAACTTTCTAACCTAACTCAAACAGATAGTGATTTTTTTTCAAAAGTGAATATAAAATGTGCAATTAGATAAATTGGGTGCACATATGAGGTAGGTGTTATATTATACATGAGTTTGTTTTTACTATTGGATCAATAACTTCTACTATTAGATCCAAGAAAATATAATATGACTTATTGATATAATCATAAAAAAACAATTCATGTATAATACAATATTTTCTTGTTTGTGCAAGTAAAATTAGCCCATAAATCAGTACCTGAACAGACATAGTGTGGTGAGGGGGCAAAGGGTTAGCCTCGTTGGTATTGACAATGGAGTAATTTCCAAATACCACGGAATCCTTCTTTACTTCTTCGGAGAAGCATCTCGCAGCTTTACCATATAACAAATCAAACCTCATAGATTGAACTGAATATGAAAGCAGTCCCAGAGCTACAACAAGAAGAAAAAGCAAATAGGGTTTTTGTGTGTTTAATCCCAACATATTCATGTTATAGGTAGTAGTGAAATGAGAATAATATATTGGAGGAATCAAAACACACACGTACTTTTGTGTTTTATTCGTTGTTTACCAACAGTGGAGGGTGGTGAGTACTGTGAAAATTAATTTATTGAGGATTTATAAAGTATATGTGCAAAGTCAATGTGGACCTATAAGGTATACATTAAATTGTAATAACTCATTAGTATTGGATGTATTTTATTTTGGCTTAATTGCAGTTTTATCCCCCTAACTTTTCTAAAGTTGCGATTTTGGCCCCTAAGAAAAAAAAACTACAAAACAGCCCCCTAAGTTTTGCAACTGTAGCAGTTTTGGCCCCCAAGGCAAAAAAAAAACACGTGGCACCTCACTTAGGGTGCCACGTCAGCGTAGACCGAGTCAATATCAGCCTTGGGGGCCAAAACTGCTACAGTTGCCAAACTTA
>Ga0315914_1006270_pt1 | contig 16925 bp, 14 predicted proteins | sample MpolenodulesMG_FD_203920 | JGI IMG/M metagenome (GOLD analysis project Ga0315914, IMG submission 203920) | Medicago polymorpha root nodule microbial communities from Los Angeles, California, United States - elongated nodules | ecosystem: Host-associated > Plants > Roots > Nodule | place: USA...
GTGTGGCTGCCAGGAGACATCACATCATCTCTTTGTCTGCTGTGGTATCTTTGGCGGTCTGTGGCATCGTATTTACCAGTGGCTCGACATTTCTTTCATATCTTCAGAGTTGGTTCGTGACAATCTACATCAGTTTGATAATTTAGCGGGACTACCGCGGTTTACTCACTCTTTTCTTCAAGTGATCTGGCATGCTTGTGTTTGGCTCATTTGAAAGGAAAGAAACAACAAGATTTTTAATCACAAAACCAAGGACATGGTTCTTTTGTTGGACAGTATTAAGTTAACGTCTTTTTTATGGTTGAAAACTAATAAGCTTACTTCCGCCTTCAGTTACACTGACTGGTGGCGGGGCCCTCTTCTTTGTATGGGTGCTAGAGACTAGCTCTTTTTCTGTTATTTCATTGGTTGTGCTTTTTCATTGGCATCAGACATTTAACTTTGTAACTGTGTAGAGTGATTCTCTATGCACACCTTATGCGAGTTGAACCTCTCTTGATATTTAATATAATCTCATTTTGATTTCTTAAAAAAAAAAATGTACATACGTGCTCGCGTATTTAATAAAACATGTTAAACACCTCTCTAGCAATGTCCCATGTATTCTTCTTTCATTGTAGTTGATTGCTTCAATATACGATGCTTTGTGTCATCACTTTGTTTATCAAGGAAGAATGACATCTCTAGTATTGATTTACTATAAAGCTTTAATGGATAAATGTCACATTGCTGACAATGTTTATGTTAGAAGAATGACATTTTAAACGTTGATAATTAAATATGCTTCAATATTTGTTCATTGCTGACAATATTTGTGCAAATCTATTAGAGAAATAATATTTGTTTATCCTTAACTCTTCTACATCCATTCGCTATATTTGGATCTGAAGATGGTGGTGATTCAGTTTTATTAGGTGTTAGAAGCTCTATTTCTGCGGCTAGAAGTTCAGGTGTGAATGGTAGATTGATGTTAGAATATGGTAGGAGAAGTGGTTACAGTGAAGATGAACCAAGAAGAAGTGATTTCTTCTATGAATATGAAAATGGTAGGAAGAGTGGTGTAATGGAAATTGATGGAAGCTACAATAGGCGTGTGTTTTCACTAAGAGAGAGTGATTTTAAAGGCATGGATGAGTCTAGTTTTATTGATTTGAAGCTTGATTATTCATCAGAATCAAAGCAGCAGCATGCAGATTTCACCACCAATGCAAAAATGGCGGATACACTATCAGCTTTCAGAAGGGAAAAAAAAAAAATACAAGGAGATTAATTACATTTTTTCCTGATTTTTTTTAATTTTTTAATTTCATTTTTCATTTATTTAATTTAAAAAATGATTATATGGTTTTTTATAAAAAAAATTAATTTATTAATTACACACTGGCATGCCACGTAGGCATTGACGGGTCAAAATTGACAAAAAGGATCAAAGTTGCAAAGGGGGTAAATCTTAGGGGGCCAAAATTGTAGTTTTTGTACTTAGGGGGTCAAAATTGCAAGTTTTTGAAAGTTAGGGGTGGAAAAGTGCACTTTAGCTTTCATTTTTTTCTAATCTTTTTTTAGTAAATAGGCAATTACACTCCTGACATTAACAAAATTTCAATTACCCTCATGAAATTGCACAACGTTAATGAATTTACCCCCTCCGTCAAATTCTTCTGTTAATTAATTAATCATTTTGGAAAACTAGGTCGTAAAATACAAGATCTTAAAAACATGCCATACAATTGAAAAGGTTGGCACCCAATGTTCACTAAATTTCAGAACCAATAAATTGTGACTTAACTCTACATCCATTAGCATGGACATGTTGCTAAAATGAGAGTAAGTGATGACACCTTCCAATTTATTGGAATCCAAGTAGAGACGTTCTAATCGGTAGGGGAATGTATAATTTTTTAGCATCATCCCATTTAAAAGATTGCTAGATAATAACAAACTTTCTAAAGATGAGAACCCGGACATGTCAGGTACCATGCCAATAATTTTATTTCAAGCAAAATTTAATTGCTGCAGAGAGTACTTTGCACAACCAACAAATAGATTATGAAGTATAATTGAAAGATATTCATTCAACTTGTTACTTAATAGGTCTAGTGACCTTAATGAACACAGGTTACCAAGTGATTCTGGAATTCCACCTTCTATGAATTTGATTCCAATATAGTGAGTGTATGATACACTCTCTATAACATCACAAAAATATAACATCTATCATACACTCTCTATTTCTATTTCTATTTATACCCCTCTTTTTCCTATCTTTTATGGTAAAAAATCCCATCACTATTGTCTCCTTGGACGCTGTCATTCACAACATGACCAATCAACTTCCACCACGTTACCCAAAATTCAACTAAACACCAGTAAAAAAACAAACAAAAAAGCAAAAAAATTGACGTGTCATTGCCACAAGTAGGGTACACGAAAAGTTATATGCAACTTAGAGAATCTTGAAAGAAAAAAAACGTTTGAAAAAGAAAATCTATTACAAGCCACAAAAACTTGTGGCCAAGAATCAAAGACCAATGCTGACGTGTCACACAGCTTTTAGCTTAAACGGATCAAAATCCAATTCGTCGTGCACTCATTTCATTGCCAACATTGAAAAAACCGAAACACTGTCTAAAACATCTTTCTACAAAACAAACATAAACCTTAACTAATAACTGTCTCGCGCGTTTTTTTTTAACTTCCTTTTGTTTTTGTTTCGTTGTGTATGTTTGGATCTTAAGAAAAAATGATTGAAACTAAGGACCCTGAAATTAAACTTTTTGGGAAGAAGATTCTTTTTCCTGGAGAAGGTGAAGGCCTTAACATTGCTGGTGAGGAAAATGTTTCGCCGCCGGCCGTGGCGATGGATGTAGAAGAAGAAAGAGATGGATATTTTAGTGAGTCTGAGAATGAAGATGAAGAAGAAGAAACCGAGGTACAACTTCTTTTAGTAAATTAAAGTATGCTATAGCACGCAATTATAGATATTAAAGATTTTTATGTGATTAAGGAGACATTTTTGTTTTCTGTGTTGTGTATGTTTGATATCACGATGCTTTAGTATCTATACGTTTGTATAGATACTAAAAGATTTTTTCACGGGTATATATTCGTTGTGTTTATTGAAAAAGTCAATACGATTATCCTCAAGCTAGACTTAAGCAATTAACCCTTGCTGATTTGTTTGTATGATTTTATTTTTTTTTTTGATAGGATTGTTTGTATGATCTTACTATATGTTTTTCTTTATCGTTTTTTACAAAAAAAAATTCCATATGGTTTTGATTTTGTCATGTTCTGAAATTCACCCCTTTTATGAAAATCTTTGTAGTAGTATTTAGAATTTTAGCGAATTTTCGAATTTTATTTCGAAATTATAATGAAAAACGCCTATGGTGTATTTGTTTTTTTTCCTATAATTGTTAAAAAAATTACTGGTTCAATTTTGTTACTTCCAAAATACAGTGTTGAAAACAGAGTTGATTCATTTGTTCTTTTTATTATTTACATTAATTGATGTAATATATTTTTTTAATTATAATATTCAGCCTCACATAAATTATAAACCTAACTCATATCAGTCACTGAATCTAAGTTCTTTTAATACTTTTGATATACTGTAAAAAATTTCAATATATAGTAGTTTTCTCACCATACCCCCTTTATTTGATTTTATAAGCATGTTAAGTTTCTTCAACCTTTTCTTGATGTTCTTCTTTTTTGAGTTATAATCTAATTTGAATTTATAAAATTGCGAATTATGTATTTATGCTCTTTTGGATATGCAGGACTAATACTTAAGATTTGGAAACATGTTAGGTGTCTGACACCGGCACTACAATGACACATACAATAGTTGCATTAAATAATTTATATTGTCTCAAATAATTAATGGTGTCGACATGTTAGTGTTAACATGTCGGTGCTGTGTCTCATTTGCATCATTAATCTTTAATGAAAACATTGTGTCAAATTAATAGGATCCTGAAGCAGATAAAGATACTGAGAAAAAGAAAGAAGCTGATTCTCCACCAGATGCTGCAGAGATCAAGAACAACAACAACAATTCAGCAGCAACATTACTGGAGGGTATTCAGAACCCAAAAACACCTTCCATAGATGAAGAAAATTCAAAATCTGAAAACGAACAAAGTGAAACAACAGCAAACAACAACAACGCTCAAGAGAAGACACTAAAGAAACCAGACAAATTACTCCCGTGTCCACGTTGCAACAGCGCGGACACAAAATTTTGTTACTATAATAATTACAACGTCAATCAGCCGCGCTATTTTTGCAAGGCGTGTCAAAGATATTGGACTGCAGGCGGAACCATGAGAAATGTTCCGGTTGGTGCAGGGAGAAGAAAAAATAAGAACAATTCTTCGTCACATTATCGCCACATCACCATCTCTGAGGCTCTTGATGCAGCAAGAATTGTTTCTCCTAATGGAACTCATCATCTTCAAAATTTGAAAAACAATGGTAGAGTTCTCAGCTTTGGATTGGATCATCCACATATCTATGATTCAATGTCAAATGATCTCAATCCTGCAGAGAAAAAGGTTCTTAATGACACTCGAAATAATGGTGATCGTTTTTCGAGTGCGTCTTCTGTTACAGTTTCAAAATCTATGGAGGAAAGTGGTAAAAACATGTCACAAGAATCATTGCCACAGCAAAATAATGGTTTCATTCCTCAAGTTCCATGTATGACTAGTGCTCCTTGGCCTTATACATGGAGTTCCGGCGCAATTCCCTCACCACAAACTTTGTGTCCTCCGGGATTTCCCATGTCATTTTACCCTGCTCCTTATTGGAATGTTCCTTGGTTTCCCGCTCCTACTCCCGCGACAACACCAAGGTCTAGTCCGAAATCTCCAACGCTCGGGAAACACTCGAGGGATGATGACGACAACAACGACGAAATTGCTAAACAAGACCATTTGCAAACAGAAGAATCACCAAAACAAAGAAATGGGTGTGTTTTGGTTCCTAAAACATTGAGAATTGATGATCCAAGTGAAGCTGCAAAGAGTTCTATTTGGGAAACACTTGGAATTAAGAATGAAGGTTTGAGTAGGGGTGGTATGATTAAGGCTTTTCAATCAAAGAAAGATGGTAAAAACCATATTCAAACCTCTCCAATGTTGATGGCTAACCCTGCAGCTTTAGCTAGATCACTTAATTTCCATGAGAACTCTTGAATAAGAAATAATCCTTTTTGTATTGTGTTTGAGAATTGAGGTTAGTCACTTCTTCTCTTGGGACAGTGACCATCTTTCTCACCAATGTGCATTTGATTGGCCTTGTTGACCTTGGTTGGTAGTCTCAGCACAAGAAAGGGGAACTGATTTTGTCTCTTTTTGTGTGACACTATGAATAGGTGTTTTTATTTTATGTGCTTAGCTTGTTGAGTTTGAGTTGTTGTACATATAAATATATGTGAAAATACTAAGTATAAGCACTTCACTCTTGAGATGCTTACTTTATTTTCTTATGATATAGGAAAATGGGGATTTCTTTGTTTGACATGATTTGGTTTACTGCAGAAGAATCAATGCATATTGTGGCTAATTCACAATTTGTCTAAACATGAACATCACAAGAGGAATCTCCTTTTTCCAAAAGATGTCATTGAAAAAAAAGTCCAAAACTAGAATATAACCACACAGTGAACACATAATTAGTGGATAATGGATACTCTTGTCATATTCATGTCTCTTGTGCACTTACAAATATACATAATGAGGGAATCATCAATTTGATCCTTAATTTTGGACGATTGTGGTTTGATCATAGAACTAAAATAAATTCAAAGAGATTTAAGGAAATTTTAAAAACTAAGGTTAAATATATTTTTGGTCCTTATAAAATTGGGACCTTCTAAGTTTAGTCCTTACTTAATTTTAATAGTTTTTTTAGTTCCTATAAAAAATTTCTCCATTCAATATTAGTCTTTACTCAATCCAAATTTGTTTAATTTATGTTTAAACTCTGAAGTTTTACAACAATTTTTTACAGACGTGTTAAAAACGTTAAAAGTTTCTCCACAAAAAAAATATCGCAAAAAATTGATTTCCACGTGCATATTTTGGTTACTTTTATCTTAAACTTTTGTCATTTACAAAAATTCATATTTAATGTTAAAAAATTCTAGATTTTATTAAATGAACCTTTCATAGTGTTCTAAACTTGTCTAAGAAAAATCGTTAAAAAGTTTAAGAGTTTAAAGATAATTAAACAAACTTTGTTTTAGCAGGGACTAAAATTAGAAGTAAAATTTTTTGTAGAAATTAAAAAAGATTTTAAAATTAAGTAAAGAATAAACTTAGAAGTTCTCAATTTTATAGGGACCAAAAATATATTTAACCTTAAAAACTATTGTTTTCTATATAATCCTTATATCCTTCGGCTCTACGCACAATTGCAGTGACTAATATTTCATGTTAGGTAAAACGTCTGTGAACGATAAAACTCTTAAAAAAAAAGTTAGTTTCTTCCTTAATAAATTACTGAGTTCTAAACAACAAAAAGAAGCATTTTGTTTTGTTTTTGTCCCAAGGAGTTATTCCAAGAAATGCCCTTGGTAAAAGAAGGGTAGAATTGTGTGGGATTTATATATTGTAGTATTGAAGACCTTTCACAAAGGTCTCCTTGGAGACTTTAGAGGATGAACTAGTTCCTAACTTTGCCAGCTTGCTCTCCTTTTTCTTCACCCAAGCATCTAAACAACTAGCATAAAAGCAGGACCACTAGAATAGATTTTCTTTATGTTTTCCCTTACTTTCCCCCTACCCCCACTGAAGTGTTTTCGAGGTGGAAGATATTGCCACCTGTTTTAATATGGTTAAATTAATATAAAGTTCTTGCTAACCAGTGTTCTAAAAATAGTATTTAAGGAACCCACAAAATAAATTATGTCTTGTATATAAAATTCAAATACATGTTAAAGTTATAACCGTACAATTTTCAATGCAAAAATTGCTACTTTTAGATGTTTAAACAATATCTTTAGGGCATTTGTTAGCATTTTTCTATAATTTTGTATTTAGGGAAGCATTTTCCTATAATCATTTATCCAATGTTATTAAAATTAGAAAGGAAAAAAAACCTTCATATTTTGAATAAAGGTTGTATGAAATAATTCTACACCATTGATTCCCTCGAAAATAATTCTACACCATTGATCATGAGAGATTGATTATTTTAAGATAACATATGGGGTCAAAGATAACGACTCCTCCCTATAGTCTTTCATACACACGGCAATTGAAGGTTCAAACAAAAACATATTTTGTCGATGAAGAGTGTTATTTGAACAACCATCTACTTGACAACTAATAAATTTTTAAAGAAAGGTAGTTATTGACATGAAAAACAAAATAATATAAAGAGAAAGTTAAAATTTAATGTGAATATAAAAAATAAAGTTGTTACAAAAATTATCATATATTGATTGTACAAATGTCATTTTTTTTTTCTATATAATAAAAACACAAAATCATATTTTATCAACAAAACTAAAAACATAAAGTCATATACTTCCAAATCCAAATGATTACATCTCGCAAAATAATGTCATATTTAACTTTTTTTCCTTTTGAAATAAAATTTGGCTTACTATCTAAGTAATTACTTATAAAATATTTATTTGTATATTTTAATACTACTTTTTATACAATCTTGAAAGATCCTTAAAAAAATAATACAATCTTGAAAGAATTATGTTTTAATATAGTCTCGTACAAAATCATAAAGATTTGATAAATTTCTATATCATAATTAAACATCTTGTATATTTTAAATATTTTCAGAAACCTTTTTATCTAAAAATTATTGAATATTCTTCAATGTATACACACCACGTATTTAAATTATATTAAAATATATAGACAAAAAAGTTATATTAAAATACGTTAGATATTACAACTAAAATTGTCTCACAACTTGGGTGGTGGATCCATCAAAACCAGCTCAACTCGTGTCTATAACCAATCAGGTATATGAAAGGATAGATATTTTCTTTGCTTCAATTAAATCCAAGCCACAAACTGTGAATGGGATGGGTCCCTTAAACGCAAAAACTTGACACATTGACATTATATCCTCTTCCTCTTGTCATTGCACCCTTTGTTACTTTTGTCTTTTTGGTTCTCTTCCTTTTTGCCTTTTTCTTTTTCTAAAAGAAAGCAACCATTTATTTATTTTTCTCAATATGTTTATGCCAAATTTTAATTATTAGGGTAGCAAAATAGTTCGTTAGTAGTAGGCATAATTTTCAATTTCTAGTAATTACTATGGATTGGCGCAAATTTCATAATTTATTCAATCCTCTGTTCAGCGGATGGATTCAGACTTTTGATACATGTAGGGCTAAATTTTCTAAGAAACAATAATGGAAACTATATTAAAAATAAGAAATAACATTGTTTGATACAATACATTACAATGAAAATCGTCTCATATCCTTTTGTTGAAAATGAGCTAAAATGACATCATTGTTTTTTTTAAACTAGTGATCCAATGCACCACCAAAAGATTATATTAAACCAAAAAGAGAAACAACATAAAAAGGTTGGAGGACTATACCAAAGCCAACCTCAAAGATTTACAAATCTGTAGTTAGGAAGACCTAACTTGTTTCTAATAAGATCTCCTCTAATTTCAGAAGGACATTCATCCCACCGCAGGTTCTCAGAAGTAGTTGACCAATATTGGCAAGCAGATCCGCACAGGTATTACCTTCTTTGTAGATGTGGCTCACCATGAAATTCATTTGTCTAGTTTTGAATAAGCAATTAGACCATCTGTTCCTTATACTCCAAGGAACCAAAAAAGAGGAACATCTCATTTAACCACTGATCACCCATTTTATTACATAGGTTACTCTTCACAACTTTCATAGTTGAAAAAACACGTTCAACACTTACGGTTGCTACCGGCAAGAGCAAAGCCAACTTTAAAACTTTATAAACCATAACAAATATGTTGCATTTATTTTTTTTCCACAAGTTTTGCACAAAGATCTGAAAGTCCTTTCAACTTAGCAAATTTTGGGTCAGATTGAACATTTGAAACATAATTCTTAAGTTGATGGTGTAACGCCACTTCCGACACATCTATTAAATCATTTGGATAAAACTCATTCACCCTCGATAATTTGTTCACATCAAAAACTACAAATGACTATGCAGAATTCAAACATGAAACACACTGTAAAAGAGATAGTTTACTCATTTACCCACTTGTTCTTTTGTGTTGTATCTATTATTAAAATAAAACAAAAAGGGAAAAGGTATGTGAGGCTTTAGCCATACATAGCCTGTGTGTGCATCCGCCCCTGCCTCCATTGCAAACTTCTAAAATTTAAGTGTGACAAGTCAGCCTCACATTGATTTGAAACGAGTTAAATAAAAAGTTTAAATATATTTTTAGTTGATATAAAATTTGAAAAGTTCATTTTTATATTAGTAGTTATAGTTCTATAATAATCAAATAAATTAAGGTCTTATCACAATGCTACCAAACAATGCAAATAAGTTATCTATAAATTATTTTGGTTTTTTGAAATTTTTATGTTTTAAAAAAATCATATTTAGTTCATCCTTGCTAAAATAATTTGTGGAAAAAATTATTTAAATGAAATCTTTACATAGGACACTTCTTAGTACTTGTGATACCAACTAAATCTTGAAGTTCTGGACTAGGGGATGGGCGACTGCATTAAGAATGGTATGTTTTCCCACATGACACTTCCACACATCAAATAATGATGGTTTCTCAATAATCAAAGGTTGAATGCTCACGATCAAAGAAAACTCAAAGTGGATTGGTGGTTCATGCAAAGATTGAGGAGATTCTCTGATTCATCGGCTCATAGGATTGGTTGATTGGCGTGGTTATCTTGGAGAGTTGAAGGTTTGAGTCTTGTGCAGTAAGAATTCAAATGCAACACCAAGAATTTTTGAAAGATTGGAGTCTACTAACTATATAGGAAAATTAATCTGTGTGATTTTTCTATTTTTGCCCTTCTTGAAGATATTTTTGTAATTCAATAATGGAAGAATTCTTTTGGGTGACATGTCATGTTATTGTGCCTATATATACAATGATTTTCGACCTTGCTTCTCAGTTTCTTCTTCAGTATTTCGAGTGGGTTTGAGGTTACGATATCTATCATCTTCTTCTTTAGTTTGTCTTCGTTATCAATAAAAAAAGGTTGGTATTTGATGTTTCATCTCCATGCATGTTTATCCTTTGCGAAGCTTTTTTCATTTCTTTGTCTTCCTTCTCTGTTTTTGCGATTTTGTTTTTCTATTGAATGTTAGATGTTGTTTTTTTTAATAAGGTTGACGGTTTCCCTTTCTTTAAAGCAGATGAGTGTCAGGCCCATGTGATGCAAAATATTCTCACAATGTATGAAGCAGCCTCTGGTCAAGCCATTAGTTTGCCTAAATCCAAGATATATTATAGTAGAAATGTCCCTGATGTTTTAAAAAATAATATCACTAATATTATGGGAGTTCAGACTGTACTTGGTACTGGGAAGTACTTGCATCTTCCCTCGATGACCGGGAGGGGTCGTACATCGGTATTTTCGTATCTCAAGGACCGTGTCTGGCAGAAGATAAATTCCTGGAGCAGTAAATGTTTATCTAAGGCAGGTCATGAGGTTATGATTAAATCTGTGTTGTAGGCTATACCGTCGTATGTTATGAGTATATTTCTATTACCTACATTTCTTATTTCTACTATTGAGAAGATGATGAATTCTTTTTGGTGGGGTCATGGAGGGCCCAATAATCGTGGTATTCATTGGATGTCTTGGGAGAAGTTGTCGATGCATAAAAACCATGGAGGTATGGGATTCAAAGATTTGACTGCTTTTAATTTGGCTATGTTAGGGAAACAAGGATGGATATTTCTGACAGAACCTGATTCTCTTGTCTCTCGTATTTACAAAGCTCAATATTTTCCTTCCCAAAGCTACTTGACATCAAATTTAGGTCACAATCCTAGCTATGTATGGAGAAGTATTTTGAAGGCCCGCTTCATAGTGAACGGTGGGGCGCGATGGTGTATTGGTACATGTAGCTCTATCTCTATACTTAATGAATCATGGTTGTTGAATGGAGGTCACATAGATGGAAATATTATAGGTGCAAACTTTGTGAGGGGATTTTCTGTGAGTAGTCTGATGAATACCTCATCGAAGGGCTGGAATCAGGAAGTGATTCAACAAGTTTTTAGTTCCGACATAGCCGACTCTATTCTTCGTACACCGTTACTTGATCAAGTGAGGGAGGACAATTTAATATGGAAAGCTGCGAAGAATGGTTTATATTCCGTCAAAAGTGCTTACAGATTGTGTATGGAACAATTAGTGGATGTTTCTCACCTTCAAGGGCCGGTATATTCGTCTGGTATTTGGAGACTGAAGATGCCGCCAAAAATTAAGAACTTGATTTGGCGAAGTGTCGTGGGTGCTTGCCTACCCGTGTTCGGCTTCAAGATAAAGGAGTGCAATCTCCCACAAATTGTGTGAGTTGTGATGGCCCACATAAGGACCTTGCTCTTGTTTGTTTCGAGCGTCCTTTTACCATGGAGGTTTGGCAGAGGACTGGTCTTCGGAATGTGGTTCATAAGGCGTTTCTCAAAAAGAACTCAGCAATTGATGCCATCTTTGAATTGTTACATCAACTTTCACATGAATTTGGCCAATGTTTTGCAGCTGTCCTCTGGAGCCTTTGGAAGCATAGAAATCTCAAGCTTAAGAAGATGTCATAAAAACATGTGCTCAGGTAGTTGATCGAGCTTGTCTTATTGAGGATTGGTATACAACTAACACTACTATTCCTCAAGCTAGTCGCAACAACACATCAACAACTTCAGCACGTAATGATCAAACGACAACAACAACATTGGTAAGACAAGACGATTCTGGTGCAACTCCAAATTCTCTTTCTACAACTACAGGTGATATATCTTTGGTCAGGTGGCAGCGTCCACAGCGAGGCCGTCTAAAATGTAATGTCGATGCTCCATTTTCGAATCAGTTGCAAAGAACAGGCATTGGCATATGTATCCGTGATGACGAAGGTACATTTATGTTGGCCAAAACGTTATCTTTGTCTCCTATGTGTTCTACTCCTGTGGGAAAAGCTCTAGGCTTATTCCATGCCTTACAATGGCCAAGTGATATGCAATTTGACTACGTCGATTTCGCCTTGGATTCAAAGATTACAACAGACGCCTTCCATCATTGTCGGGTTCACGTTACTGAATTTGGGCAAGTGATTTCAGCATGTCGAAGTCTCTTTACCACACATATCTCAAACTCTAAGGTCAAGTTTAATAGGCGGCAAGCAAATGAGGTAGCTCACACCCTTGCTGGGGTTGCCGCATTATCCGCTAGTCCCAAAATTCATTATCATTTATCTCATTGTATAAACTCTCTTATTATTAATGAAATGCTATAAGCATACTCTTTTTCTTTCAAAAAAAAAAAAAAACCTACAAGGTCACGCACAACAGACAAATAGATGATAGAAAATAAATAAATAAATACAACTTATTTATAAATTAATAACAAATAAATATTTCTATCACCGTTTATAATATGGAATATATATACATACACACAACTTAATATTATTACCAACGTTATAAGAACCTACAGGGTCACACAAAAAGGACAAATTGAGCAGAGAAATTAAATAAATAAATATAACTTATCATAAATTAATATCAAATATTCCTTAAAAAAATAAATTAATACCAAATATATGATATTGAAATTGTTTTAAAAGTATTTATTTATTTAAATTGGATTTAAATAAAATGAATATATGGTTTTGAAATTGTTCCAAAAGAATACATTTTGGATTCAAATAAAATGAAAGATGCAGTTTTGAAATTGTTTGAAAAATATATATTATGGATTCAAATAAAATTAAAGATATAATTTTGAAATTGTTTCAAAAAATATATTTTGGATTTAAATAAATTCAAATATATGGTTTTGAAATTATTTCAAAATATATATATTTTATTTAAAAATATCTAACAAGTTCACATAAGTTACTATATAAATAGAAGTCACAGGGTGTTGAAGATGATATCACTTTTCATAAACCCTAACTGAAAAGAAACTCTAGTCTCTCTAAAGCTCTCTGATTGACTTGGCTAATATCACGTGATTGAAAGCGTTTCCACAACAAAGTTTATTTTCTTTCAAGAGGTAACGCTCTTATCATTGATTCCAAATCAATCCAAAACATCTCATTTAGTGACTATTGTGTTATCTACCGAGTCTCCGTCTTACCATGTATTCGTCAAAACTACCTATTTTCATCGGCTAACTTTATTTTTCTATTTTTTTTGTTCTTTTCGTGAAGCCTTCTTGATCATGTATTTCGTTGTGTATAGCAATGCTCTTGGAAAGTTGGTTTTCTTTTCTTTAAATGGACGAAACAAGCGAACCCTAATACCGTTCACAAACAACTGCCCTAGCATATCGTGTCCTGGTACATGCGCTTTTTCTGCATAATCAGTATATTGTTCGAACAGTACTCTCTCTTTCTATTTGTTCATTTGCTGTGTTATTTCTATTCTCATTGATTTATGATTTGAATCACCGTAAAAGTGTTTTGCTTATCTTACATGTTTTTACGTCAAATGCTGTTTTTCATTGACTGTGTATTTTACTATTCATGTTTGGAAAATTCTTATTTGATGAACATATGCGTAGATCTTGAGTGGATTGATATACAGTCCCATAAATTTCCGTGGGTTGAATTTATTCCATAAGGTTTATCGTTTAGCAATATTAGGGTTTGATTTAAGTATATTTCTTTGATTTTTTTTCTTTTTCTTTAATGTATCAGGTGTTAGATTTCAAGGCAAATCAAATGCATCGTGCTAACTTTTGGCTTACACCAAAGAATCAAAACAAGCACCAAAAAGCTTCATCTTTTCTCAATAATGAAGTAGCAAGTCTTCCGGATTCCATATCTGTTTCTTCTTCTTCGTCGTCTTCCTCTTCGTCTTCTTCTTGGGATGAATATAACCCTGTGACAAATAGAGACAACACAGGTCAACTTGCCCTTAATCCTCTTCTGCTTAAACCTATGCGGTGTCGGCTAAGAAAATCTCCAAATTCAGCTCCTAGACTTTTGCCAGAAGTTATTGCTTTCACCGTTCAATGTGCTTCCTGCTATAAATGGAGGTTGGTTCCGACAAAGGAAAAATATGAAGAAATACGTGAATATATCCTTCAAAATCCTTTTTTTTGTGAAAAAGCTCGTGAGTGGCGACCCTATCTATCTTGTGATGTTCCAGGGGATGTTTCTCAGGATGACAGTTTGATCTGGGCTATTGACAAGGCACACATTCCGCAAACTCCAAATGGATGGCAGCGACTGCTGCGAATCAGATCTGAAGGAAGTAGCAAATTTGCAGATATGTAAGTATAAAAAAAAAACATATGTAGCAATACTACTATTATGAATTTTGGCTATGAATTTCTAATTTGTTTATCATCATTTTATCACTCTTGCGATTTTTTGATATTTCAGATACTATATTGCACCATCAGGCAAGAAATTGCGCTCAATGGTCGAGGTCAAGAGGTATGCTCCTTCTGCTTTACTATCTCTGCAATGTGACATTGAAAGCTACCTTGTCGTAATTGAATCAATTGTCAGTATCATTATTAAAAATTGGCTTTCGTCTTCCTTATATTTCGGTCCCCTTGCTTGTATTTTAAGGTTCTTGGCATATCATCAAGAGTACAAGAAAAATGGTGTAACTCCTGAACGGTTCTCATTTGAAATGCCTACGCCATTGCAAGAAAACTATGTGAGGAAGAAGCGCTCTCATGCTAAATCTGTTGAACCTAAGCAAGGTACATAATATTTTAACTAAATCACAAAGGCTCAAATGTATGATTTTAACTTGATGCATCAGAGTTTTTTTCCATAAAAGTTTAATTTACTTCTATTTTTCCAATACACCATTTTTATGTTATTGTTAATCTAGCATTTTTAACTTGTGTTTGGTGATATCTGTGATGCAGTGACTCCTTTAGCTTGGGCAGGTCCAGAAGACGATACTAATTCGAATGACCCTGTTAGCCCTCCTGCAAAGAAACAAACAACTTAGAGTGTCCTCCATAAAGATACAGTTTAGTAAAAAGAACATTAGTTCACTAGTTAAAACAGAAGGAAGGACCTGCTATGTTGCTTTTGGCGTAATATTGCATCTTACTCTTTAATATATCTTACAAATAGAGAAATGTATAACTTTTGGATTAGTAAATGAACTGCTATATTATATATATGTTAACTTAGTAAATAGTAAATATGTATGAAAGGTCATCCATACACCTACTTCGTAGTTAAAATACGAGCATGTTATGATTTCTATAGCTGAGACGACATTCAAATTTGAAATTGTGAGTAAACCTTAAAAGGAAAAATTTACTCGTAAATCTTAAGTTTTGGCCTTGAAAAATTCGTAATTGGAATATATTGCAACAATTGTTTTATACTTTGACATAATTTTATACTCTATCATTATCTTCTCTTTACCTTTTTTCTTTATGAACGTTATTTGGCATTTTTCTTCCTCTTTGATAATCCTTAATCTTTCCCAGTTTTTAAAAAATAAAATCCACAATTTTGTTGGGTTACCTGGATGTTGCGAAGTGGTTTTAAAAAAATTAGTTTTAAATAGTGGTTGCAATAACGTTTTCTGTGGTCTCGCGATCCTTGATGTTGCGAAGAATGTGGCCAATGCAGTCCCAGTCTCAAATGTGGTTGCTTTGAGTAGAGCTGTCAAAACGGGCTACCCGGCCCGCGTCGGGCCGGCCCATGATGGGCTCAGGCTTTTGCGGGCCGGGCCAAAAAGGCCCGGAAGATAAACGGGCTCAGAAATATTTGCCCAAGCCTGGCCCTTTGCGGACTACGGGCTTTCGGGCCAGCCCGGTTACTTTAAGATTTTAATTAAAAAATTACAATAAAAAATATCAATCAATGCTAAACTTCCCAAATTACCAATGTTAAATTGTCATGTGCCAAATATTACATATTAAAGTTGACATTGTCAGCAAATTACATTCAAATCCACAATAATACAATCAAAAAGTAACATAAAGTTACAAAACAGTGTCTTCAACAGTTCAACTTCAACATTCCAGTGCATTGCAATTTCAAAATGCTAAATTTCACAATTATACAAGCTAACATGCCGCTTGCATACCCCTGCATCATCAGCAAAACAACACTGCAATTACTTATAATTAGCAGAATTTTGGTGTAACATGAAAATTCATAATGACAAGAGTTAAAGCTCTTGTATTTGCAGAAAATGAACTCATAATTAAGACCACTAAAGAACATCAAACATGGTAATTGTTGGAGAGTATCGATAGCAACAATTGAGTAATGACCAAGACCACTGAGAGACCAGAACATACCACACAACAGACCATGATTGGCAGAAACAAAACAGCACCGCAACAAACTTCTAAAAGTGGAACAAAATATATGAATTTACACGCAACATACCATCAAAATTCATAACATGGAACTAAATAGCTAATGGCTTGTTCCTTCTTGTGAAAAATCCATGTTTTCTTGTATGATGACGTCTTGCTTATCTTCGTCTTCATCACTATCACTATCATATTCTACAAAAAAAAGTGGTAGTATATCATAACTTGTGATATAAATAGTTATTTAATTGTAACTAGTTATTCTTGAATTAAAACCATACCATCAAAACCATGCAGCCAACTACTTGCACACATGAGAGCTTGAACTGTTTCATCTTTCAAAGAGCTTCTATATTTGTTCAAAACTCGAGCACCAATGCTAAAAGCGGATTCAGAGGCCACAGTTGTTATTGGAATGCTTAGTACATCACAA
>Ga0315914_1006272_pt1 | contig 16922 bp, 10 predicted proteins | sample MpolenodulesMG_FD_203920 | JGI IMG/M metagenome (GOLD analysis project Ga0315914, IMG submission 203920) | Medicago polymorpha root nodule microbial communities from Los Angeles, California, United States - elongated nodules | ecosystem: Host-associated > Plants > Roots > Nodule | place: USA...
TTGCTAACCAATTAATAGTACCATTCAAATACATTCCAAGATTTCTCGTTACAGTGTTGGAACCGGGAAAATTTTGAATCTTTCTCCAACAATTGTCATGTTTGTTGTAAACATTTACCTCATATTCTAATGATTCATAATTGTTGGAAGTATTGACATTCACAACTACCACCTTGTAAGTGTCTGATGAGCTATCGTAACCAAACCCAAACATAGAACAAGAGGGACCCCATGACCTAGAATGGACTAAAAGACTTGGTTTATAGGATAATGACTTGGTTAAAGGGTTCCATAAACAAACTAAATATTTTGTACGATGCTTGAAATAATCTTCAGCAATTAAACAAACCAAACCGTTACAAGAACCAACAACCTTATACTTTGATTTCAATTTGGAACCAAAATCAAAATCTTCCACAATTGTGGATAATGATTTATCATTGACCATAGAAAAGGATCTATAGTAATCAGGGAAATTGAATAGAAGGTTGGTATTTTTTTGTGACCTTTGAAGGTGGGATTTCACAAAAGTTTGATTTGAGATTAAGGATTCAAAAGACTTGGACAAGCATTGGAATCGAAGAAGGGATTTCAATGGAAGCCGTAAGAATATTTCATTCGCAATATCCTCACAGATGAAGGTTTGTGGTTGTGTCATGTTGAATGTGGCTAGGTTTGAGTTTTGGTTAATTCTACGATGCAATTTGAAGTCTTATATCTTGATCGTTCTTGAGGCTCAATTATACCATTAAATAAAGTTGACTATAAGAAGAATATCTTGTCAGTCTTATAGGTTGATTGTTCCTTGAGGCTCAAGTATATAACCACAAAAAACAATATATAGGTATATATATTTTGATCCTCTACAAAAAAAGAAGTATATCCCCTAAGAAAAAAAACAAAAGTATATATTTTTATGGATTTGGATTTTGGATCCTGTTGAAATTTAATATTCCTTCTAATAGATTTTTTTCGCAAATAGATCTAATAGATTTCAAATTTAATTATAATAGTTTGTTAAAAAAAATCAATTGTAAGAGAAAGATCTCCTTTTCCGTATAAAAATTAAGATATTTCCTACTTATATTTCTCATATCAAGTTCTCCTATACCAGAATCCATATTGTGATGTCCGCTCGAAATTTGTAAAGACGGTCAATTTTGATGCTATAGATATATTAAATTGCAAAATGATCCTTTTCAAAAAAAATTGCAAAATAATGTATTTAAATATATTTTATAAGATTTCTTTTGAATATTTTAGTTATTATTATGCTGAACAAAATAAATCATAGGAAAAATCTTAGAGGCTATTTTTTTTTCTCTAAAAAATCTGAGACTTCTATTTTTATTTTTATTTTTTGATATTAGGACTATTCTATTTGTGTTTTGTAATCAATTGGAGGATAAAAAGTTAATTACATTTTTGGTCCATATAGTTTTTTTTGTGGTGTCCGGGAATCGAACCCGAGACTTTGTATATTTTATGCATTATCCATACCAACTAAATCAAACTCACGGAGATTGGTCCATATAATTTGACCTATGTGCAATTCGGTCCTCTAATTTTTTTTATCGATTTTAGTTCCCATATTTTAAAAACTATTAAATTAATGAAACATATATGATCGTACCATCAACCTATTGTATTAAACATAAATCCTTCAAAGCCCTTTTCAAAACATAAATCTTTCAAAGTATCATTTTTATTAAAATACTAGCGAAAAGAAAGGCACTCATGTGTCCGTCTTTTCGTTTTTTTTATTGCGTTTACATTTGAAAATTATGATCATTATTTTTTTTATGAAATTTTGATTTTGATTAAAAGTAAAAATATAAATGCTTTTTGCTTTCAAATTATAACAAATCAAATTAACCATGATTCTATTTCAATGACACCAAAAATATAACCAAAAAAATATATAATCTAATTTTTTTTAATGGCACTAACAACAATCTTTATTATATATTCTTTAAAAAAAACAATCTTTATTATAGAAAAAATTGTTTAAGGGTATAATTGAGATAATGAAAAAGTAAGTATAGATATACTCATATAGTTTGTTACACTTTTTAAAGGATAAAGAAAAAAAACTGGATATATATATATATATATATATATATATATATATAAATACTCTTATCGTGTTTGTTACACTTTTTTTTAATATTTAAATTTACTCTTATTTATTTGTTATATGTGTTATTTGTATTAAAAGTTGAGGGTAATTTTGGAAAGAGAAAAAGTCAGTTAAAAAGAGGCAAAATATGTTATTTTCGTTATATATAGTATAGATCGAGGGCGCAACGATGAATTTGGGATATAATTCAAATAAAATTAAAAGTTTAAAGTATTATATATTATGAGATGAGATGAGATAAGACTCGAATGATTTTCCAGAAATTGATATTAGGGTTTTATGAAAAGTTTTTAAATTTTAGTAATATTTTATATTTTAATTGGTAAATTTAAGTGGAATAACATTTTTCTAGGGGGAAGTGGAATAATGTTAAAAGCAATTTAATCAATCAAATCATGAAATTTGATAGATTGTGATAATTGGCGGGTTTTTTTTTTTGGTGGTGGTCGAGGTTTGAACCTCGGACCTTACATATTTTATGCATTGTCCTTCCCAACTGAGCTATGCTCACGAGGATAATTGGCGGGTTTTAAACAAATGGAAAAGAATGAAGGGAAATTAGGGAATTAATTGAATCAGTTAAAAAAATTAGATTATCACTTTTCCCAACCTTTAAGTTCTCGCGCATCCTGCAAAATTACAAAAAAGTCCTTAAGATTATATAATCTGGATACTTAATTTTCCAGAAATTTTCGGATTATATAATCCAGAAAACCTCTTTTACAAGTTTTACACATTTTGCTTTATTTTAATATTCTTTATGCTAAATACATAAAATAAATGCGAATAAAACCACAAATATACGAACAAAAATAATACACAAAATCTCATTTTATTAATATAATTATTCATACATTTACAATGGGGTAAAACTAAATTTGGGAAGGAAAAAAACCACAAGAAAACCAACCTCCTTAGGAGGAGGTTACTGGGATAAGGTATGTTTATAGGACGAAAGAGACCTTGATTGTCAACCTTACACCAAAACAAACAAATCTTGCACCCAGACAGACCGTGCTTCTTTGCAACGCGGTGCCTTCCCCGTTGACCGTTCACATAATCCCTGAGTTTTCAAAGTAACCTCTTTTTATGAAAGGTCAACAATGGAAACACATTATGAAGAAAAAAATTGCCTAGAGTTCTATGAGCCCTTAATTTGGTCAAATAACGTGGGCTTAATACATGCTTTAGTCCTTTAATTTATTTTTGAAGAGAGACCAAAGTCTGTAGGCCCCACTCACTTTTTGAATCACCTCAAACCTGCGAAGAAATGAAGATATCCAATTCATTTCCATAATTACCCACCTTTCTCTCATATTGCATTTCATATTATTGATTTATAGACATGTTACGTTAAAAAATATATATGGCAAATGCTTTAAATCAAAACAAGATAAATAATTCAAATAATCTATTTACTTTAAATACTAATTTCATTTGTAAAAATAGAAACATTAATTATTTGAATTGGTATTAACAAATTAATAAATACAATCCAATTTTTGGCAGTTGCTTTCCAAAATCAAGGATATTTTGGTACTTTCATAACTAATAAACACTTCTTTCTCTTGTATTTCTCTCTTCTTTCTCTTACAACAAACGATACTCTAAATCTACTATTTCTCACATCTTTCTCTCTTCTCATATTCTCTCTCACCTATTTCTCTCTTTACAATTTCTCTTTACCACCAAACATAGCATACAGGAAAACAATGTTGATAAACGAACATGGAGGCTTGAAAGCAAATGAAGACTATGTTCTAAAAAAGAGTGTATCAATTAGTGTCACATGTATTATCAAAAAATCAGAATTTTTGTTTTTCAACGTTACATAAAATTATTTGGACGTTGGTTTTTCTTCTGTTAGAAATTAATTGAATTAGTCGTCGTGAACTTAAATCAGTTGACATGGACAGAAACATTACATAATATATACTGAGGTGGAGTTCGAACATCAAACACCCCACTTATTTACCTTTATAAAAGATGAATTTCTAACGACTTAACTGCTTGACCAAATAAGAAGTAATTAATTGAATTATCACCAAGTTTGAATTAATTTATTTTTATGGTTTCTTATTAATTATTTTATGTTAACATAGCAATGAATATACTATTAAATGAACAAGTTATTATTGGCAAAAATAATATCAATCCTTTAGTGTTTTTTTTTTTTGGACAGAAGACAATTCCTTTAGTTAGTTAGTATTCTAGACTAGTCAAAAGTCAAGTCCGTCATAAATTAAGGCCCATTTATACACAGGTCCAAGTGAGTAGAATCTTCTTCTCACCTCAGATCCTCTCCGCTTCAAGGAGGCCTCATAATGTCGTGGCAGCTCATAAAGGCCTTTTTTTTTACCACATTCATGGGCACATTTTCCTAAGGGCTGCCCCATTATCACACCATTACTCCATCGCGGTCTCCTCGACCTATATAAACAACTCTTGAAAAACTCACAATATATCTTTATGCTTCACCCCCACTCTTATTCATACACTAACTTGTTCGTCGAAACATCTCTAGGTACAACACTCCCCTTCTCCTCAACACTGTTGCGCCCACCACATCCTCTGAACACCACCATCAACGGTCGGAAATTAAAGACTTTTTTTACTAACACCCCATGAATATATGGTTACACCCAGAGTTATTTAAAATATAATCACAATACTAAAATTACCCATGGTTACAAGTGACAACCCAAATATACCTTCTTGATAGTTGCATTCACAATGAATCACTATTTTGTTGAAAGAACTAGAACTTGGCATGATGATCGACTAAATAATTTATTTTGAATGGGTCGATAATAAATTGATTTCAATAGTAACATAGAATGGGAAATTTATATTATTTATTTTACTTCTATGATCGATTAATTTTAATTGACATCTACTTTCTTTGTACTACGTTTTATTTCAATGTTATCACAAAAAGAAGTCAAGGAAATAGAATCTAGCATTATGATTTACGATCTTTTAATTGATTTCATTTCATTTCTGAGCATATCACAAAAGAGAAGGGGCAGGGATGGCAATGGGTACTCTATGGGTAGGGTACTACAGTGCCCTTCTCCATACCCTCATTTGTAAAAAATATTTGTACCCGTGTCGGTACCCTCGTGTGCAACAATTTTAGTACCCTTCCCCACACCCTATGGGTACTAAATGTCCATACTTGCATTCATTACCCGCACTTTAATTATGAAAAGACAATAAAAACATCACAATTGAAATAAAACTATGGTATGATTTTTTTAAAATTAACTCATAAAATAATACGAATCGTAGTATTTAGTCAAATAAAAAACATCCAAAATATCCCTATTATTGTATTAAGTAGTTTTTTGGTTTAGGTTTAGGCTTAAATAGCTAAATAAATTAATTAATTATACCTCAAAAATAAATAAATTATTTATGATATTAAATAAATTTGTATATGTGGGGTTGGGCATGGTAGTACCCTTACATGTGCTCATACCCATTAAAATTTGTGGCTATTACCCGGACCCATGCCCAAACTCATGAAAGCGGAATTTTACTCTATCCGTTGTGAGTATTTTTTGCAAGTATCCATTGAGTCTAAGTCCAGTTGTCATCCCTAAAAATGGGACATACTAGTGACAAAATCATAAGAATAGAGAGATGGATGAAGATAAAAATAAGAGGAAGATGTGAAGAAATTATAGAATGACAGGAACAGAAAGAGAAATTAAAAAATGATAATAGTTGAAAATTTTGAGAAGAATTAAGGACATTTTTGTCAATTTAGGATGTAATTGGAAGTTTATGTGGTGTAAATAAAAAAAAAAATCAAAACTAAAACACTATCCAATTTCAACATTTAAAATCATAACACCAATGCATGATAAAGAAACTCACTTGAAAGGGATATGTGGTGATAAAGAAATTATGCATAGTCATGCCATATAATGCCATTCAAGTTATGGGACAAAATTGTTCCCACAAAATACGACAATCATAGGGTGTGTGCCCTTTAATTATGGAATGGTAAGATCTGCCAAAGTTATTGTGGCAGTGTCATGTGATATTTTTGTTAAATTCAAATAATTTACATTTTCTATAAAATTTTGTCACAATTTCAAAATACAAAATTGGGAAAAATTAAATAAATCGATGATTTCCACCATTTGGGCAAAAGGTTGCCCACATAATTAAAACCCATCCCCTTGAGGGCATGGTCCCCTTGATGGAGAGTCAATACTTGTACCTTTTAATAAATGTAAATAAAATGATTCCTAAAAAGTAAATGTAATTTTTTTGAGAGGACAAATAAATGTTAATTAAAATTAAAATCTGAGTAAAAATAAATAGTAAATTTAAATAAAATAAATTATTTTTTTTGGCTAGTTGTCCATTTGTCGTAAGTAAAGCCATACAAAAAAAATATTTTCAAATTAAACTTAACTTTCTTTTTTCGTTATTGTGTCAAACCAATTTTTTTTTGTATTCGACCATAAAATTAAAAGTAATATGATCTTTCAAGTTAAATAGAATCATAATGAGAGATAAAACTCTTCCTTTCTTGAGATTTATCTAAACCATTTATCACGACGAAATACAATTGATTATGTCAAAAAACACAATTAGTTGAATAGTTTAAGCACTAAGCAATACTGCATGTTAAACAACTAACTTTTCAACTTTTGTCAAAAAAAAAAAAAACTTTTCAACTTATCATTTTTTAATAATAAGGGTTAAATATGTAGAATCAAAATTTTATAGGGACTAAAACGAAAATTTTGTATATTTATATAGACCAAAAACATATTTAACCTTAATAATAAAATATTCATTTATTCAATAACTTTTCTGTTGTGCATAAGTTAACTTACCAATTATTTTTGGGAACTTCTACGGTACACCCGCAAATTAAGGTGTACCGGTACTCTTGCTTCAAAAATCTATAAATTAACTACAATTTTTATGAAATAAAGAGCTATTTGTTGATATTTATATTTTAGAAAATATCATTTCATAAGAAAAACATCATTTCATTGTTTATAAAAATCATTTTATTTTACATTTAAATGTAAAAAATAATCAAAATTCTCTATTATGAGTACTAAAAAATCGGAAAAATTAAATTTTATTTCATCGATGTTTTTGGTAAATAAGATTTAGTTATTATAATTATAGGTGATAGAAAATGATTTTTGTCTTCAAAAAATAACACATTTAACTATTAATTTAATGATTTGGTGTATCAATACACTCAAATTGTTGGGTGTATCATAGAATTTGCCATTATTTTTACCAAACCAAGCGGCTTCCTATCTTTCTTCCTTTTTTTAACAAAGCTGTCTTTTTCTTTTTTGACTCAAAACAAAAATGGTTTCTTTGTGTTACTAAGGAACTCATGTTCTAGGTATGCTCCATAAACCATAATGTGCATTTAATTTCATTTGTGGATGAGCTCAATTGATTCCAAAAGAGTATAATTGATTGTGACATTTTTATGTACTTATAATTATTTGTCTGCTAAAAAAAGTATAATTATCTGTCTTTAGAATTGATTTTAACATGAAACTATGAAAATATGATGCATAGGTTTTAACTTTAAATATGATTTCCTTCAAAAGAAAAAAAACCCCTAAATATGATTTTTAGACTAAAATTTATTGTTCACATTATGTTTACGTGAGCGTTTCTAAACATAAACCACTTCACATTCAACTTAATTATAATTTAAATCAATTTTATAAAATAATTTTATTCAAGATAAAGTTTGTCAATTCTACACAAACACACACATAATGCATTGGAGGTACTAAAATTTATCCTAGAAGTAAAAAAATTAAATTGATTTTGACAGCTTTGAATATTTTTCAGTAGAATTGGCTTTGCCCTTAGAATAAATTCTAACTTAAAATTAGAGTTGTAACTTATGACTTAAAACCTAATTTTACACTTGAATTTATTGTTCAACTCAATTTTATATATATAAGTCCAAATAAAAATATCTTTATTTTCATCTCACATTTAGTGAAAGTCAGTTTCACAGAGCTAATTAATTCAAAACTAACTTTTGTCACCTCATATTTACTCATAATCTAAAGACATAAACGATTGTATGTTTAGTTATGCGTTATTCTACGGCCACGACACATTTGATATTTGCTGCGAAAAAGTGAAGCTGCTATTTATAGCTTCTTTGTAGATGCAAATATACTTCGTTTCCACCACCAATTTCAAATGATTCAAAAATCAATTTATGTCTTCATTAATCAAACATAAGTATGTGTTTGGTTTCAATTTTGTAGGTTCCAAAATAATTTTGGGGATCTTAGAATTGATTTTATTTGTTTAGAAGATTTTAATAAAAAATGATTTAACTTGTAGAATTGATTTTGCTTGAATTCAACATTTATACTTTCTGACTTTTACAATTGATTTAACATTAAAATTATCGTTGAATTCACTTTTACATAAAACATCCAAATATAAATAAGTTTACATCAACTCATTTTTATTCAAAATCATTTTTACAAAACCAATTTTTATCCCTGCAAAACTTTAAATAATTAACTCTTTCCCCTTGACCCATATCCAATCTCAGTTGTGAAAGTTGCTATATTTAAACAGTATAAAACATGCTATCACTTTCTCTCACCCCTTTCAAATCTGCTTTCACACCTTGAACTTGACTTCAACTAGAAAAGTGATTAGTATTATTAGCACAACACGCCAACTTTTTCAAACCATTAACATTAATTAATACCAATAATTACTACTAATAGTCTAATACAGATAATTAATAATAATAAAATATAAATAAATATAAAAACAATTTTTTTTTCATGTGTGTCTTGTCTTTTCTCACCTTCCTATGTTTCTTTTCTTTGTCTCTTTACTCTCTCTCTCTTCTAAACACACTCTTCACTCTTCACTTCACTTCAACACACAGAAAAAAAAAGCTCTGAACTTTCTCTGATTTTCAACAACCCCATTTCAAAATCAGCATTCATTCTCCATTTCCATGCAGAAATTTCATCTGGGTCATTCTCCAATCCCTCATTCACCATCCATGGAAGAAGATCACTCTTCATCTTCAATGTCAATCCTAAGCACACCATTTCTAGAAACTCCAAGAAAAACTCCTTCAAAACCAAACAAAAGAACCATAGTCACAACATTAATGGAAGCTGCAACTTTCACATCTTCTTCTTTCAAAGAAGATACATATTTCATTTCCAACCTCAAATCCTCAGAGAAAAAAGCATTGAAACAGTTGAAGGAAAAGCTCTTAGCTTCTGATGAAATCAACAACAATGGTTCCATGTGGGGTGTTTGTTTGATCAAAGGTGATGATGTAGCTGATGTGCTACTCTTGAAGTTTCTTAGAGCTAGAGATTTTAGAGTCAATGATGCTTACACTATGCTTGTGAAGTGTCTTTCTTGGAGAAAAGAGTTTGGTGCTGAAAATGTTGTGGATGAAGATTTGGGATTCAAAGAGCTTGAAGGTGTTGTAGCTTTCACTCATGGGTTTGATAGAGAGGGTCACCCTGTGTGTTACAATCATTATGGTGTGTTCAAAGATAAGGAAATGTATGAGAGGGTTTTTGGTGATGATGAAAAGTTGAAGAAGTTTTTGAGGTGGAGGGTTCAAGTTCTTGAGAGAGGAATCAAGCTTTTACAGTTTAAACCTGGTGGTGTGAATTCTTTGATTCAAGTTACTGATCTTAAGGATATGCCTAAGAGTGAGTTAAGGGTTGTGTCAAATCAAATCATGTCATTGTTTCAAGATAACTATCCTGAAATGGTTGCTCGTAAGGTACCTTGATGACATTGTTTTTGTTCTGTTGTTTTTTGTTGCTTTTATTTGAAGAAAGTAACATGGATTGTTTTGTTATTTTGGTGTTGTTTATTTGGTTTTTATCAATGATATTATATATATATATGTTACACCCTATGAAGCACGGACGCTCCTCGGATTAGCCGTGTTCTGGTGTCGGACACACCGGCACGACACCGGCACATATAATTATAGTGAAATATGCGATTTTCTCAAATTATTAACGGTGTCGGCGTGTCAGTATCCGTGTCCGGTGTCCGTGTCCGTATCCATGCTTCATAGGACTTAACCTATATTTAGTATGACATGAAATTCACATTTTGTTGCTTTCAGATTTTCATCAATGTGCCATGGTATTTCAGCATGTTGTTTTCAATGTTCAGTCCATTTCTGACTCAACGAACTAAGAGTAAGTTTGTGATCTCTAAGGAAGGAAATGCTGCAGAAACACTCTACAAGTAAGTCCAAAACATCAATGATGTTTATGTTTTTCAAGATGTAATTTTAGAAAATTTGGCTGTGATTCTTCATGTTAACTTTTGCTTAAACTGCTTTGTGATTGTTTCCGTTCTAGGCTTTACTTTTGCAGAATTGGTCCTGTATATGTATCAAACAAAATGATTATTCACCCCACAATTTCTCCTTTATTATGCTTCTATGTTGAGTATGTTGTCTTTTTTTGTTCAGATTTATAAGGCCTGAGAATATTCCAATTCAATATGGTGGATTGAGTCGACCTAGTGATTTTCAGAATGGTCCCCCAAAACCAGCTTCTGAGTTCACTGTTAAAGGAGGAGAAAAAGTGAACATACAAATAGAAGGAGTTGAGGTAACAATTAACCTCATTCTATATACTCTTATTAGAGACTATATAATGGTTACTTATGGTTTAAGGTTGAGTTAGAACTTTGAAACACCGAAATTTCAACATTTTACATGGTTAACACTAATGAAGTGTTTACTTTGGTTAATAGATATATTAGGTGTAACAGTTCATTAACCAGCTACTGAATTTCATTTCATTAACTACAAATTTTAACGTGATTAGTCGCAATTTTTGGGTGTTGCGATCTATATGCGGTTGGAACACTTGAAATCGGTGTTTATAACGATCAAATTTGTGGTTAAAGAAATTCAAATTTGTTGTTAATAACGTTCAAATTTGTGATTAATTGAAATTCAGTTGTTGGTTATTAATAAGTTATAAGTTATCCAATTTTGATATACTCATACTCGGGGTCAACCACTCCGTCGCTGGGTAGTCAACTTTATCCGTGACTCTTAGTATAAGATTTCCAGGATCAAGAAACTCGCAAACAGATATGCTCGGCTGGATAAATTATGTTAATACGTGTGTGAAATGCGTTAACTATTTAAAACCATTAATTTTTGTGTTAATCATTACTCCCTATTTGTTGATTAGAGTGGTGCAACAATCAAGTGGGAGATTGTAGTTGGAGGCTGGGATTTGGAATACAGTGCTGAGTTTGTTCCAAATGCAGAAGCTAGCTACACTATAGAAGTTGAAAAAGCAAGGAAAGTTAATGCATCAGAAGAAGCAATTCAGAATTCATTCACATCAAAAGAAGCAGGCATAATGGTACTCTCAGTCGATAACTCGGCTTCTCGGAAGAAAAAAGTCGCTGCTTATCGCTATTTGGTCCGAAAATACAACAACAATACACCATCTGATATGCAATTAAGCCTCAAAATCAAATAGTGGTCACAACAACAATACTATTATGTTTTTGCTGGTGATGTTACTTTTGATTTAATCTTGTTAAAAAAGGTACTTAGTGGTGTATTAGTACTTATTTGGTTTTTGATGTAAAAAATAGTGAGAAATGGTGCATGATCAAATGAGTAAAGAAGAAAAGCAATTAGTTTTGGGTATTGTGATGAGCTTTGTCAGAGGGTATTGTCATTATTTACATGTGTGTATGAAAGTACGAGTGAATTGATTGAATATAGACCTTGGTCAATGAATTTACCTGCTCTTGAAGAATTTTGATATGTAGTAGTATATTGTATGCAAATTGTAATCAAATGACAGTTAATATTAGAAATGTTGTATTGAATGTCACATGGCTAGATGGCAAAAGACTCAAGATATTTATATGCTAGAGGGGGGTTTGAACCGGCAATACTCTTCGTATTTATAGCATGTTTGGAATGGCGCTTACAATGGTTTTCTCGCATTCAATGGTAAATTACGTCAATTTAAAGAAGTTATGCAGACGCTAAAACGAAGTCACTTGTGTCTGTTTGGAGTGGCGTTTGATGAAGCGAAAACATATCACATTTTTCGATGTAAATCTGCTGTGATTTTAAGAAGTTGAGAATTGTATTTTCTACATTAAAGTGGTTTTTGTCGTGATTTCAAGCAAAATGTGATTTGCAACCGTTTATCAAAACATGCACTTAGTCTACAAATTTTATCGTTAAACTTTTAAGAAATTAAATGAACAATTTTCAAAACGTATTTCTCCATTATTACTAAGTTAATGAGATATTATTGAATTTGTGTGATAAAATGATCATGTGAAAGTATGAAGTGAAGGATTTTCTTTCCAAGTTGGAGACTAAGACAGTACAGAAGAGGTAACGTGTTGTATTAACAGCACGGTTTCTTGCATAATGTGTTATTACATGATTATCAGTACTGTGTGTTATCTCCTTGTCTTCGTTCCCACATTGCAGACAACATCTGCTGTTGTTTTTCATTTTCAAGGATGATTGTACATTGTACAATGTGTGGTCTCATTATTCAAACTATCATTAATAACAACATTGACAAAATGAACACCGAACTAGACAAGAAAAAGAGAAACTGAAAATTTCAGGACAGTTTACAGTAAATTCAGAAGGACTACTATACTTTTCATTTGAATCCTCTCTAATAGTTGATTAATAGGGCGATTGGTACTCGGGCACGTTAAGAAAATTGCGGCAAAGAACCACGTTAGTGTGGAAGCTGCATTGTATAACTTCTTTGATTTTACGTCAATATTGGCTTGAGATGCAAAAAAAATGAAGTTCCCGCCACGGAACCAAAGTGCTGTGAGACTGTTTGGATCCGTGTTGGAACTTGGAACGCATCGCATTGTGAAATGTTTTTTTACGCACGGGCGTGATCTTATGCGGGTTGGGAAACCCGTTTCGGTTAAGGGGAAGGATGAAAACCAAATTCAAACCATGAGATGCAATGAGGGTGTCTTTGTTTTGCTAGGAGGCAAAATCCACCCTGCCTCATTGTCATGCCTAAGATTAAGTTGAAGTGCGGATCAAAAGTATGGTTGAAAGTATCTTTCAAGCTACAAATTTTCTCCCAAAAAATCAAGTGACATTTTCTCTTGTGAGTGTACTAGTACTACTACTACCCCAAATGAAATTACAAGCTTCATCACACAAACAAAAGTTGGGATGCACGTGGTCCAAAAAATATAGTCTGGGATCTCTATAAGAGCAGATTGTACAAGGAAAAAGCTTTTTTTTTTCTTTCTTCATACGGTCCACCATGTGACATAAAAAGTTGATTTTGGTATTTGGTATGTTTAATTTCATTTTTAGAGAGGTCAAAATTGATTTTAGAGGTATATAATTAATTCACATGTTTGATTGCTTTTGAATGATTTTGGAGCCAAAATTTATTTTACTTAGAGTTAGAATATGTGGCTTTTGATTTTCGAATTGAGACACAAATATATAGTTCAAATAACTTTTACATAAATGTATCCAAACATAAATCACTTTACATTCAACTCGCTTTCGATTAAAATCAATTTAGGGTGCGTTTGTTTTAACTTTAAAAAAAAAAGATTTTGTGTCAAAAGAATCTAGAGAGTTTTTTTTAGAAATTTTTAAAAAAAATCTGAAGTTATGTGTGTTTGCTTACGATCCATAAAAATCCATTTAAAAAAAAAAGAAAAGAGTTCTAACATGCACATGTGTTATCTCCTTGTTGTTGAAAAAATAGATTTTGAGAAAAGCTAATCCTAATAGCTTTTCATTTTAGGATCAAAATAGATTTTTTTGATAAGATAATTTTTCTAAAAATCCTAAACGAACACTTAAAAATGAAAAAAGTGATTATTTTAAAGGAAAAAATAGATTTTTTTTAAAAAAAATCTGAAACAAACGAACCCTTGCTCAAAATCAATTCATGTCACGGAAGAATCAAACACACTCATATGTCATGTTCATAAGTTGTTTTGATAAATTTTTCAAGATAAATTTTACCAAAACATGGTATGGGTTACACAAAAATAACTTGACTTTATTTTATCTTATATAATAGAAATAACTTATTCATAAGTGTCTATATGATAATCACTAATGTTATAAGATTAAAATTAAGTTATTTATCCAAACACAATCTTAGCTATATTAATCTTTTATCTACATGTTTAATCAAAAGACATGACTTATTTACTAAATTAAATTTGTAAACCGTGTCTCCACCATTGTGCCGGTTTAGAAAGACGTTTTCCACACCAAAGGTTCATAGACTCAATAACCAAAGCAAATATGTCGTGATTTCAATAAGTTAAAAATTGGAGCTTTTACGCTCTATTGTCGTGGTTTTAAACAAAACGTATATTGCAAAACGCATATCCAAACTTATACAAAATATAATGTACTAAGAGTAATATTCATAATATTAATTACAAGACAATATTGGAAGAAAAAAGAAGTAATTCTACGATAAAAAATGAAAATAACATTTATTTATTTTAAAACAATATTATTTTCACAAAGTGATATTCATTATGTAACGACGAGTGGTAAAAAGATTGAGACATTGAAAGAGTTTAAAGAGGTGGTCCAAGATTCGATCCTTAGCTCGTAACATTTTTTCCTCTCTTCTAATAATATATTAACAAACTAACATTTACTTATGAAAAAGAATATACACAAATTATGCAGTTAAATACTTTTTAAAGGGGATTCCAAACTTTTCTTAATATATTTCAAAAGTGTCAAATAATCTTATAAACAAGAAATGGAAGGAGGAGTTTTTCTTTTGGGTGAAGGTTCAAGTCATAGTATATTTCTCTGATATTATTTATAAAAAAAAAGGTATATTTCTTTGATAATGAAACTGATAGTAATAAAGTGATAATGTTGTACATTAATTTCACAATAATAGAGAACTGAGTATTGGTACTGTATGGTTTTTTCAACAAAAAATCGGCAAAACATTGAATATTAAATGGATTTGTATTTTCCCTTAGCAGCTACAGACAAGGTCAGTGTCTCAAGGGTTATGATTATGTTGAATATTTTGTCTTATATAGTTAAAAATGTGCAAATTATTACAGCCATTAAGCTTAAAATTTATCAAGAAACAGTAGCAGCAGTTGCTACATTCAGATTTGTACCAAACCATAATGGCTAGTATTCCACTTGTGTGTGGCTTTCAAAAGAAATCTATAGCTAGAGCCTAATGAAACAGGCCTATAAGAGAAGTTTAATCAAAGTCTACAATGTCATATTCTGTTCACACAACTTTCGGCTCACAGCTACCATGTTTACAAGGTTTTTAATTCAATAGTGTGAAAATAATATTTGCATATTGATATAAAAAAAATTCTACTAAATATTTTCTTATTTTTGTTATAACACAAAATATTTTCTATTATGCTAAAATTTTGTATAAGTTGAAGTTCTGATTATGATTATTTTATTTGATAAAGTAGACCAGTTTTAGTGAAAAATTAGAGCAAGGTATATCTACTATAAGTGAATAAATTTTAATGTCAAGAATGTATGAATTCAAACTCTTGGCTAGAACAATCTTATGTATGATGATTTGACATGCAATCAATCAAACTCTAAATTATCAAGATATTACTCTTAAGAATTCAAATATGAAAATAACAAAAAAGTGTTAGAATCTATTGAGAGATAATATGTGAATGGATTTCTCAGTTGAAATCCTCTTTTTTTTCTTCTTTTTCCGATTGTTACATCTTCACTATTAAAGTCAATGAAAATAAAAAACATACGGTTGAATCATTTTCTCTACAAAAGAATATGACGAACCACCGTTTACACGGAGAATAAAAAAAAGTGAGTAACCCGCCACCCAATTAATCTTAGGAATTGATGATTTGATCTAACCCAACCTAATGATGTAGGTAGAATGTTTTTCTTTAAGCCCTCTTAATATCTCTAAGGTTTCTTAAATACATATCCAGTAGTAATCTACCAGATGTATGTTTTTTGAATTTTTTTATATCCGGCAAGATAATTTTCAGATGTGTATTTAGTAGGTCTACGTACGAGATATTGAGAGGATCTAAAGAGAAACACTCATGTAGTTGATGATTCTTCCCTCGTATCCAACCTGGAGTTCCCTACATAGTTTGGGGAATTTATTCCGACCCTGTATGCCAAAAAAATTCCAAATCTGACCTCCTATCAGATTTATTTTTCAAAATGACCCACTTTCTGTTTTTGTTCGTTTTTTTTTGTCGTTTTCCTCATTCCCGCCATTTGAAACGGCGGAAATGAACCCTCTCTCTGACACATGTCTACGCGTGACAGGTTCTGCAGGTTTGACTTGTTTTTTTTTTTGAATTTTTTTCATTCCCGCCGTTTGAAATGGCGGGATTGGATATTTGATTTTTTTTTCGCTTTTTGTTTTTTTGGGCAACATATGTATACTCAGACAATTATTAACTACCGGTTATTTATACTTAGACAATTTCTCCTAGTATGACTGGTATGCCGACACAACCTACACTGTCTTGGTGTCGGAGTCCTTTCTACCACCTCCTCGTCCATTTCAGTCCTTATGTGAGTACTATTGGGTCAACCTTTCTTTAGTCTTCACATGTTTGGATTATGGCAAAGAATGGGACCGTCGTATGGGGACCAATAACTCTTGTCATGGTGAAATGAAGAACACGCGGCTATGACATGGGAACAAGGCAAATGTAAAGCTTCATATTTCGCCCACTT
>Ga0315914_1006274_pt1 | contig 16915 bp, 8 predicted proteins | sample MpolenodulesMG_FD_203920 | JGI IMG/M metagenome (GOLD analysis project Ga0315914, IMG submission 203920) | Medicago polymorpha root nodule microbial communities from Los Angeles, California, United States - elongated nodules | ecosystem: Host-associated > Plants > Roots > Nodule | place: USA...
CGTCACTCGACAGCAGCTCCGTCCTAGCGTAGGCTAAAGAAGTAAAGCCTCTGCCTCTATCGCTTGATTGAAAGGATCAGACACTTTCCCCTACTTTTGACAGCAGAACGAATTATATTATTAATACAAGTAAGGTAAACTTGCTTTTGCCGATTGCACTCGGATAGCGGCCAGCCTCATTTGGGCGTGCCTGGTAATAGGGAATGATATCACTCAAAATGCTAAGCAAAAAAATCATGCAACTAATTTGAAAACCTGTGGGGGGAAAAGCTGATTACGGCTAAAAAATAGTCAAGTCAACCGATAGGCAGTAACGGCTCATCCTATCATTTTGTCGTAGTGCAAAAAATAAAATTAAGGAGGACTCTTGTATTCAATTAAAAGATGTCAATTCAGAGATTAGTAGTAGAGAATCTCAAAAATCAAATCTTACGATTAACAAATAGTAATGGCAGAATTAGAAATAGGGTCTCCTTATCTACCTGGTCTCCAGCATTCTTGTCAACTATATCTTCCAGATTTTGACGATCTGGAACCAGAGAACGAATGACCTAAAACATTATAATAGTTAAAGAACATAGGAGATTAAAAGGGTAATTTTTTTAAAAGATCACAATGTCCAAATGTAGCATGAACAGCAGACTTAAAATTTCATTATATCAAACTTAAGAGGGGGAAGGGTTTCGTTTTTTTCAGATAGACTAATAAAATGATCTTACCAATTTAAAGTGTCGTTTCAATATTCAGATTCCATGATTTTATTTACATGCCTAAATATGCAAGGCTGTCTTTAACACTTTGGAGGTTCTGCTCTAATCTTAAAAATTGGTCCCCTAATAAAAAGAGGCTCCTACTTGTGTTATTTTTTTTTCTTAAAGGATATGAAATAACCCACCCACCTAACACTCCTGAGATGTTGTGTTCTACAAGAGATGATTTTGGCTCCTTAACAGTATTAGGCAGGGGCGGCTATGGGCTTGTACAAACAGTCTCATAGCATAGGGCCTCAAAATTTTGAGGAACTAAAATTCTAAAAAACTGATGAGTTTAAATGGCTCCGCAGCGAAGTGTTCAACACTTAATCTTTGTTTGCTCACTCTGAAGTCCATTCTACACAACTTATTTATAGACAGTTTCCCTCTCTTTTGTTTAGTATGATGTTCCATGCATTTGGGTCTTTAACTTCTCGATTTGGCATTGGACTTCTACTTTCATATGCCCAGTTTAACTTCCAGCTGTTAGGGAAACTGTTACATTAGTTGTTTGATTCACTTGATTCTCAAGTGTTGACTTACAAAGAAAATTCTCCGCACCAACAATACAAGCATCTTTCACAAGAAAACTCATTTGAGGATTTTAAAGCTTAGATAACTTCATGAAAGATCCGGAGCCCCGGGCTATGGAACTTGCATTGAAATCATGGTTTAAGTTCTTTTGTAATTGTAATGTTGGTATTGACTTGATTGAATAAAAGCAACTTAAGTTTCACATCTCTACTTCATTCCTTTGACATGTTGGCAGTTTGCATAGCCTCAAATAAATTGATAAGAAGTTGTCTCCTTTGTGCCCCGTGTGGATACAGAAGAATCATCCATGGATAGCCGCCAACATCGAAAGGCTCAGAGTAAATCTTCTCAACATTCATGCGAGAGGAGTTCTCAGTCTGCCATGTGAATTTCTCAACTATCTCAACAATTGTTTCTTGATGTTCCATTTCTACAAACTCAGTAAGAGTGACTTCTTTCTCTTTCAAAGTTGTGCCGCTCTTAGGAACTAGCTAGGTCAATCTTACTGAGTTTGCAGAAGTAGAGCATCAAGAAACAAGTTGAGATTTTTGAGAAATTCACATGGAAGATTGAGAATGTCTCAGTTGAATGTTGAGAAGATTTACTCTGAGCCTTTAGTCGCGGGCGACTATACATGAGTATTCTTCTGTATCAACAGGGCACAAAGGAGACAGCTTATCAATTTATTTGGAGGCTATGCAAACTGCTAACATGTCAAAGGGATGGAGTAGAGATGTGAAACTTAAGTTGCTTTTATTCAATCAACTCATACCAACATGACAATTACAAAAGAATTTAATCATGAGTTCAATGCAAGTTCATTAGCCTGTGGTTCTGGATCTTTCTTGAAGTTATGTAAGCTTCAAGATCCTCAAGTGGGTTTTCTTATGAAGGATGCTTGTATTGTTGGTGTGGAGGATTTTGTTTGTAAGTCAACACTTGAGAACCAAATGAATCAGGCAGCTAATGTAACTGTTTCCCTCATGGTTGGTCGTCAAACTGGGCATATGAAAGTGGAAGTCCCAATGCCAAACCCTACACAAGTTTGCATTGAACATTTTACTAAACAAAGATGAAAGTCCCATGTCAGAAAGTTTGGCAAGCAAAAGACAGGGAAGATGTCTATAAATAAGTTGTATAGAATGGACATTAGAGTCTGCCAACAAAGATTAATGCAATTGTAGGCCAGTATTCAGAACCTTGTTATAAGTGTTGAACTTTTCCCAATACAGTTATGAATTTGGGCCCCTCAAAACTGATAGAAAACACAGCTTCGTTGCGGGGTCGTTTAAACTCGGGCCCTCACAACTTTGAGGCCCTGTGCTACAAGCCTGTTTACACAAACTCATAGCCGACCCTGTAAATATGCATATTTTATGTTTTAACGTTACTGTCAAATAATTAAAGAATATATGTAGAAACCCTTAATGGCTAGCCTTGTTGTGAAAAATTTCTGTAAAACTCTATACCTTCGCATCGTGCGTGTCATCTGAACCCATTAGATCCTGATTTGTACTTGAATTCAAAAGAAGGGGATCTTCGAGAACTTCAACTTTACACAGTCGGAAATCTCCAGCACCTGATACATGAACCTGAACAAAGAAAATGTGAGACTACCAACAATTTAATGAAAATATAACCTATTACATGATTTTCTCATTACCATTTGATTCAGAGAGGCTATGAGCACAAAGATAACTAGTGAGAAGAAGGGTGCATTTGTCAGAATTACCATCAGTACGATCATCAATATCAACCTGAAATTTAGGGTTGACAACATGATAAGCTCGATGCAATAGCATCAATCAACATCTTCATCAAATTACACAAGGCATTACAGAAAAGGTGGATATAATATGATCACAAATCATTTATTTACTCGTGTTAAAAAATTTATAATATTGTGGATTGCTTAGTGCTACAAAACTACATATACTAATAAACTAAGAAAATATGATTGAAACCAATATGACTAAGTTGAATTCAAACCTTATGAGCCATGAGGTAAGATCGTTGAGTTCTCCAATGAGGAACTTTAAGTCGTTGCTCTCTAAAGAGCCACAAAAACTGCAATTATAAAGACGAAAGGATGAAAGGCCTAAAAATAAACTATCAAACTGGATATACATTAGATGATAAGCCTAACGGATACAATTAGATTTTTCAGCCAACAATTGTTGAAATAAATACCTTGTGCAGATCATCCTTTGTATCAGCTGGATAACATTTACAATCCTCAGGAAATTCAGAGGCAAGACTTGATGAGCACAACTTCTTTAGTTCATTTCTTTGTTTTAGCTCAGTGGGAAGATCCTGAAAGCATAAAATGAAAATTCCACATAAACAATTTCATCATGTTCGTGTAAATAAATTCATAACTTCCAAAAATATGATCCATCCTAACTTACACGAACAAAGAGAACAGTGCTTGGTAAACCAAGAGACCTAAATATAGAAAGGCATTGATTTCCAAACGAATCAATGTACCGAGAAGAAGTTTCTTCACATGAAAACTTTGCTGAGGCCACAAAAACCAGTAGATCAGCAACCTACAACATAGATAGTGTCCAGTACAACAGTAATCAAAACCCTTTTCACAACCTTAAACAGAAGTCCTTGAAGCAAAGCAAATGTAAAAGTTGTTACCTTGACCATTTCTATGCATGAGTAGATCACCATGAGGTGCTTTTAGTACCTGTAGCATACATCGTTCATGTCAAATCCAATCCACCACATCATACTTGGGAAAACAATCATTATATATTCGAAAACATGTTAAAATTACAATTGTTGCCCTAGTTCCCCAAATGCAGCTCAATATTCTGATATATGAGATTGAATAATAAACTATTAAATTCATGACTTCATATCATTAAATATTAAATTTGAAAGTCTATTTTAGCTATCAACAACTCAATTCATGTACAATAAATTTTCTAATTTTCAAATAATAATAAGGCAGCAATCAATCAGATGAATGTACCGATATTCTAGTCTTATATTCAGAAGAAGCAACTGTTGGTATTCAAAATCCTTGGAGAACTGTAGAAGAATCTTTAGATAATAATGAGGAGAGATCATTTGCAAGTGATTCTAAATCCACAGAAGCACATAGAGCAAAGAGAACCTGTGAGGGCACATTAAAGAGCGCAATTCAGTATGATAAGCATGCGATCTGTAACTTATCAAGAAAATCATGTTTAGTTGAATGAAAATCATGTTTTGTTATACATCTTCCCTCTGGAGACTCGGACAAGCTGGTTTAGTTTTTAAGTTTGAAATTTGAATTGAATTTGAGAACGTTCTTGTATTCCTTTTTTTTATAAATTTATCAGTCTATCATACAACATAAGAAAGTCAAGTGCCAATAGAGTGCCTTCCTGTATCTATTTCGTTTCACATTAAGTCATTGTTGCATTTGAAAGTAACAAACTATCAGTAAAACGTTATTTAGCTGTTTCTAGTATACCTTAGTTATGAATCAATCAAAATATTCACTAAAGCATGGAAATTATTTGGACAGGAAACTACAAGAACATCAACCATAAACTTAACAGTCAATAATGTCGACTTTTGTACTTAATAGCTTGACCTCTAATTTTGCAGGAATACTTTCATTTAAACTAATGTATATTGGAATTCATGACACGTAAGATTTAACCATGTTTTATAACAGTAACATATGTGTTTGAAAATAGACAATTATCTAAGCAAAATTGAAGTACTTGTGAATTAATACCAATGCTGCACAATTAGTATATAGTACATGGTCTGATTATGAAAAATCGTAAAAACCAACGAGTGACATAAATGTGACGCACGGTATTGTACTGAAAATAAGTGTGAAATTCGATTTAACAAAAGACAGCCGGAATTAATATTTACTCACAATTACACGAGGAGGAGTTGTTGAGCCACTGAGTTCTCTTTTCTGTTTCAATACTGAAGCCCTTTTCTCTCACGTATCTGTATTGTAAATTCACAGATCAATCAGAGACAACTCTGGAAATAGTAACTACAAGAATAAACTATAATAATTAGTTCCTAAAGTTATAAAACTCATCAATTTTGTCTCTGTCATTAAGATTTTAGGGATTGACATTACAAATTTTCACAACTATAAGGACTAAATTGGCAATTTTCAGTCTCAAACACTTTGCATGTGAGTTTTGCCGCAAGGCTCGACAAAAATTTGATGGGTTTTATATACTTTAAGTACTAAATTGTGTATTTTTTTTTTCTTTTTCTTTCTAACTAAATACAATGATATAAATCAGCCCAACACTGACACTTCAACACCGATACTAATTTGAGAATATCACGTAATTGAATGTAATTATATGTGTCTGTGTCGGACACCAAACACACCTTTGATGTGTCGGTGCACCAACTAAGTATAGAGTAAAGCACAAACAAGGAGCATATAATAGGTACCATTTTATTTGTCTGTTATCAAGCAGCACGTGCTCCTTTACCAACATTGCCTTCTGTTTTCACAATTGGGATTATTCTATCTAAACAACACAATAGAAAAGCAAACAAACCGTTAATTAAAGCAATAATACATGAATATTATACGTGATGATCAAAATTGTTACGTGACAAACCTTTGAGAGAAGATTTAGAAGAGAAACGAGACTTGTGAGGTTTATTCACTTGCACTCGCGTCCCACTCATTCCTATTCTGCTATGCTACACGCGTGAAATCGATCATGTTCGGTTCGGCTGGCAAGGGATGAACTAGGGTTTGTAATATGAGAGATGGTGGCTAGTTTAGAGAAGAAATGTGAATGTAGGGTTTTGTCTTATAACACGAGTGATGATGTTTTTATACCTTTGCATGTATTATTGGACTACTAGTATTAGCGGCCTGCGATAAACGATTTGTTGTTTGGATCTGTGAATTCGGCAAGGTCTACTAGTATTAGGTCTGCCTCTCATGCTTGGTAGGCAAGTTTAGATTGTTCTTCGAAGTGCCTCTCATGCTTGGTAGGCAAGTTTAGATTGTTCTTCGAAGTGCCTCTCCTTTACTTGTCAAATGTATCGGCCCGACCGGGATGTCAGACGACAAAAATGGGCAAGCCTGGCCAAAAAATTGCTCTTCTTCTATCAAAAAACACTCATGCCCAACTGAATGGACGAAAGTATCCCACGTGACTTAAGTCACGCTCGGTACTTTCAGCGTGAGTTAACTTACGCAGCGTGAGTTAGATCACGCAGGTTATCAATCCAGCGTGACTTAAGTCACGCTGCGGGATTTTGTTGTTTTGGTACAAAACTCATCAATCCAAACTCCAAGCATTATTTTATTTCCCTCTCCACTTCCAAAAATCCAAAAAGTGCGATTTTTTAGGTCAAAATCTTCATTCAAAATCATTGCAAATCATCAGGAAGCAAGTTTCTACACTCATCAAGCATCAAATATCAAGTAATTTATCATCTAAACTCATTTGATTTTGCTGGTTTTTGGGCTTGTTTCGTCAGTTTTAGAAGTAACGAGAACGTGAGTTAACTCACGCTGGGGCCAACGTGAGTTAACTCACGTAAGTGTTAAGTCCGTGTGACTTAAGTCACGCAGGTGTAATGCCCTGTTTTTGAATTTTTGCGTCAATTTTTTTTCTTTGTTAGCTTGTTGCACAAGTTATTTATATTATTTTTCCTTGTTATTCAATAGACATAGTGATGGTTGAAAGGTGGCGGATTATGGCGTTGAGCCGAAACCGGCCATAATTGAAGCTTCCGGCTATGTCAAACCAACCGTAAATGTGAAGTTGAAAGTCAAAATTCTCTTTCAAGCTCACATTGAAGAAAAACCTAAACCGGTACCTACCGGTGTTGCCAAGGTTCGCGATATTGAAGTAGACACTGCCTCATTATTTTAACAAATGAAAGATGGTGAGGGCGAGAAGATTTACTTTGTTGGGTTAGTCGACAAGCGGCAAGGACTAAATTTACTATATCTATAGATAAATCTAGTTTAAAAAGGTCATTCTTGACGATGCAATGTGAAAGGAGTGGTGAATACAAACCACCTAAGACGAGGAAGAAACCAAACCTTCAAGGCACGAGCTCAAGGAAATGTGAATGTCTGTTTAGGTTGCGTGGTTTCTTTGAAAAGGATACAAATGATTGGTGGATTGCAATGTTTTGTAGAATTCACAACCATGAGTTGGTGCCAAAGTTAACTGACCACCTTCAGATGGGTAGAATAAAAGAGGAGAAGAAGAAAAGAGTTATCGACATGACAAAGAGCTTGGCGGTGCCTAGGAATATTCTCACGGATTTGAAGGGAAAAACAAAGAAAGTTTGACGACCATAAAACAAGTGTACAATACGCGAACTAGATGGCGCAACGGGATAAGAGGTGACAAGATGGAGATGCAATACTTGATTTCAAAGTTGGAGGACCATAAATATGTCTATTTCACAAGAAAAAATAGTGAAGAAACCACTTTTGAAGACATATTTTTTGCTCATCCAGAGTCGGTTAATATGCTTAACACTTTTCCGACCGTTTTGGTCATGGACTCCACTTACAAAACCAATTTCTATTGATTGCCGTTATTTGAGATTGTTGGTGTCACCTCTACCAAAATGACATATTTTGTTGGTTTTGTTTTTCTTTCTTTTGAACAAGAGGATAACTTTACTTGAACACTTGAGATGTTGGTTGGTCTTTTGACCTCAAAACTCAACATGCCTAAGGTGGTTGTGACTGATAGGGACAACGCTTTGATGAATGTCGTTGCCAAAGTTCTTCCTGATACATATGTTATACTTTTCTATTTTCATATTGGAAAGAATGTAAAAGGTAAGTGCATTATGGATTGTAAAGTCAAAGTGAAGCCTAAGGATGCAAAAGTTGTTGAGAAATAAGTGAAGGAAGCGAAGGAGGAGAAGCATTGTTATGTTGTCGAAAAAATCATGAGGGTTTGGAAAGAGTCTGTTGAATCTCCAACAGAGGATTCATATGCAAGTGCATTATTGAAATTTAAAGATGTATGTGAACCATTTCCAACGTTCCTTGCATATGTTGAAACCATAGTTTTGAACACCGTTAAGAAGAAATTTGTGAGGGAATGGACGAATAAAGTCTTGCATCTAGGGTGTAGAACCACCAACATTGTTGAATCGGCTCATGGAAAGTTGAAAAAAATATTTGAGGAGTAGTGTGGGAGATTTGACATCATGTTGCGATGAAATAAACAAAATGTTGGCTATCCAGTTAAGTGAGATACAAGGAAGTTTTGGGATGAGCATAACTGTCATGGAACACAAATAAAAAAAACACTTTTTATTCTATGAGTTGGAGGGTTATGTATCTAGAGCCGCATTGGGTTTTATCGATGACGAATTAGCACGCTACGGGTACATGGAGATTGTAGTTATGTGCAAAAGACAAGCTACGGGTTGCCTTGTGCATGTACTATTGCCATGAGAAAGAAAATATTTCCTACTCTATTGGATGAAGTACACCCTCATTGGCAAAGGTTAAGTGTACATGGAGAATAGGTTGATGAACATTTTTCCGTGACGGAGGAATGGAAAGCCATTCAAGAACGTCTCAAAAGAGCCCTTTAGAAGATGAAACTCCAAATCAAAGAGGCGATGCGTCAACTAGGATTTCCGGAAGACACAATGTTGTCTCCACCTTCAAGAAAGGTGGTAAACAAGGGAGCACCTAAAAGGGTGAGTTCTGCACTGAAATCAACATCCACGGGTCGAATCCCCTCTAGGTGGGAGCGTGTTGATTCTCAAAATCCCAATAGTTAATCCTCACAACCCAAGATATCACTTCCAAATAGGAAAGGTGGACGTCTTGGCACTTACTCCCGCTCACAAGCTTCGCGCCTACTACAAAACATTTTTTGAATATACCATACATTACACAAATGCCAATGATCATGAGACATTTCATTGAAAATATTATCAATGTTAAAGGTGATGGTAATTGTGGATTTCGGGTCATGCATGGATGAGGAAAATCATGTTTTGGTTCGTAGTGCATTTATTCATGAGTTGAAAAATCATAAGAGTGATTATTTTCCGATATTTGGTACCGAGATGCGTTTGAAATATATCTTGGATGATTTACACCTTCCAACAAATAGTAGTGGAAATGTGCGTGAAGATAAGTGGTTAACATTACCGGATATGGGTCACATTATTGAAACTTGCTACAATAGAGCCGTTGTTCAATTGATTTTGCCTAAAAGAGGTATATGTGAGACAAATTTCCCAATCCGAGGTGCTCCGCCGCTTAACTCACAATCCAACATCATGTCTTGGCTTAATTCCCGACCACTTTTTTCATGTTTTTTTGAAAGAAAGTTGTATGTTACCACCGCCTTGTACGGAGTGGAGTAATAACAAGATTGGTGAGGCGGAGAAATGGGAGTTTGCTTTTATGGATAGACAGGCCACATTCAAAGACCTCATGTCTAAGGAGCCGAAGCCGGCAAAGAAACCAACAAATGAGCACAATCCAATTTTTTGTGACACTCCCACTCCAGAAAAACCAAAACAAGAACTCGAAGTCATGGAAGAAGACGAAGATTATGCACTATCACACTTATTAGTCCTTGTGACATTTTCCTATAAAATCACACTTATTTGTCTTTATGACGTTTTCCTTTAGAATTTTAATGCGACTTTATTTTGTAGGGACTAAAATTGAAATTCCAAATATTTATAAGGATCATTTACTTAATTAACCCTTTTTTCAAATACATTGTAAACATTGAAGTAGAATAAATAACCAATCTACATAATCATATATTAAATTTATTAATTAAATTATCTTATTATAATTATTCATTCGATGTTTGTGATATCTTCGATGAACAACGAATGTAAGAATATTTATATATTTTAATACTTCGTCCTTAAATATGAGACTTTTAAGACAAATTTGTCTCTTATTATAAGACTCATTTGATATTTTCAAGTACATTAAGTAATTCTTTATCAATACACCCCTATTTATTTTATATCTTTTTCTTCAATCAACATTAAAAAGTATGTTTAAAACATACACTAACCCTCTCTCTAAATGATAAAATAGTAAAAACACTAGCAATTACAAACAAATTTATTATCACTATCAATTTTTTTAATTCCCGTTATTTTTTTAAAAGGGCCCTATAATTAGGGACAGAGGTAGTAATACACTTTGGAGATTATCATAAAAATTAAATGAAGACAAAAACATAAATCAATGTTGAAGTAAATTATACAAGTACAAACATTTTGAAGTAGAAATAAAATTACACACATGAGCTAACATTACTATTTTTAAACTTAATTATTACTCCTCCACAAAGTACACACAAACATTATGAATGCACTTCGGAAATTGAGGAGATAACGCCTCTGGACAATCATCGTCAGAAATGCATGGGTGGGAAGCTGAATTATCAAATAAGAAAAAAGAATGTTATTAAAAAGTGGTAATATATGGTGTGTCATATAACTTAGAAAATTATAAATCGGTGTAAAAAAATTACATACTTAATAGAGAAATAAAGATGATCAAAGAATACAAAAACATGAGAATTTGAGCCATATTTTTGCTCTTTTCCATGTGATAAACATAATTTTTTTTTATCTCTTTATAAGTAAAAATGTCATGTTTTGCTAACATCAATTAAATAGTTTTTAGTACTTAGGAGTTACAAGAAGCTGTTTATAAAATTATAATTAATATCTCTAACCAATATGTAGCGTGTATCCCTTTAGCTCATTCAATTGATCACTTAACCTTAATAAAAATCTCATTTAATAATCTTAATTATTATAAAAGTTTATTATTCTTTTTTTTAAAAAAATCTTGTTTTTTTTTTGTATCTTTAACATTTCATAATAGATAGGTAAAAATCACAAAAGAGAAACAACAGTAATGAATGATGAAAAAAAAGTAGATGTATAGATAATGCATCAAAGAGGTAACAAAACATTATTTTTTTTCTGAAGAGGATAAAATGAAATATATTACTCAATCAAATGGTTTCTCCTAGCACAAGGCGTACCAGGAAAAGAACAACGTCACAAACATATTTACAGAGAAAATGGAACCAAAATACAGAACATAAAAAACAGAGAAAGAAGTAGCATTAGCATATGCCCAACATAATGACCGGATTAAGCCATCAACCATGGTAGTTGATAACGAGATTGAGAAGTTTCGCTTTCAACCATGTAAATGAAAGAGACTTAATCTTGTCGACAATCTGATGAGTTGAACACACTTTATCATTGAATAATCTGATGAGGTGAACAAAACATTATTTTATAAATTAAAAGTATCATATGATTTTTTTTTGACAATATTCTATATCAAATTTGATACATATTAAATATTGAAATTAACACCTTGATTTTTAACAGCAGGAGTATATCTTTAAACAACGCAACAATTTGAATCATTAGTCATTACCTTCTTTTCCATATCTAGGAAAAAACACATTATTGGAAAAACCGAAAAAGTAAAAACTAAAAATATGAAAGAAAAAGAAGTAAAAATGGGGTGAAAGAAATCTTTTATTAGATTTTTTATCAATAAAATAAACTATCAAACGTAGTAAACGAAAAAATATCTTCGTTTAAAAATAACAAAAAATAATACAGATCTGTATTTACCAACAAAAAATATATATAATTTTCTTAATGTACCAAATCAAAATACCCCGTTTAAAATTTGTATGATCGAGAAAATAAGATATGAATCCACCAAATCTACAAAAATAACTAAGATATGAATCCACCAAATCGACAATAATAACCGCTCGAGATAGTAGAATAGAAATTTTTTTTTTATTTTTTTTTTGTGGATAAGTAGAATAGAAAGTTAAAAGGTAAAAACATGAAACAAAACTATAAGGGTAAGTGGTTCAGACAAAACCAACAAAACTGAAAGCCCAAACCGAATCAAACCGAAAAAATATCCGACCTTATTTGGTTCGGTTTGAAACGGATCGGAACCAATCGAAACCGATCTAGTTTGGTTTGGTTCATGGTTTTTCATTTCGAGATCCGTGAAACCGATGAACCAATCCGATGATAACCACACTCCTTATTTTACTAATATTATCCTACCTCACACAAACTTATGGTTATGCCCAAAATTGAAGTCCAACATAAAATACTTTTTAATCCATTCACTTTCTCTCATCTTCATCTCATCTCATCAGTTAGACTCTTTCATTTTCACTATAAAAAAAACCCTAGCCGTCAACCACGCCAAACCCATTGTTCATGGCGACCAAAATTTCATAATGTTTAAATTTCAGGATGTTTTAATTTCAGTTTGCATGGATTTAATATTTTGACTATGTTTTAATTTTAGGATGTTCTTTTTGGAATTTTTGTGTTTATTGATGAATGATGCATGTATGGATCATGGATGATTGAAATATTTGAGTTTGATGAAGTTGTTTTTGAAGAATGATGGATGAATGAATCTTGGATCATATGTATGAAATATTGAGAAAGGTTAGTTATAAAAAGTTGTTTGAAAAATAGAGAACATGAAAAAAATAAAATATGAAATACAATTATACAAAGTTCTATGAAATATTTTGTGAGAATATGATTTTTTTTTAATTGTATTTTTAAATAAACCGATCAACCGAACCAATCCAAACCGATTAGTTTGGTTCGGTTTCTTTTTTGAAAAACAGTGAAAACCGAACCAATCCAAACCGATGAAGGTTTCTTCGGTTCGAACATTTTTTTGACTGAAAACCAATCCAAACCGAACAGTCACACCCCTAATACAAACATATCCAAACCCACCAGATCTACAAACAAACAAAAAAATACAAACATGTTACAAAAATACAACATATGATACTTAGTATTATATATGGATTCCTCTAGCATCACTTACTGACTTAAAGACACTCAAGCTAATTCAAGATAAACCTCAAGTTTTTTTTGGCACGCAAAGGACATGATAAAGGAATCAATTTCAAATTTCACTCTAGTGGAAAGAAATGTTGAGTTCGTACAAGCAACTATCATAATTTGGATGGCTAGCTTTAATAACACATTTCAAATGATTTACTATAAGTAGCTCACCATTTCTCACGGACGAAAATTTCAAAGTTACAGATAGCAAAGCTTTGAAATAAATCATTAATTGTGCCAAATCCCTCTACTCATAACATCAAATCTTCTTAGTGCAAAATCTAAGTATCAAGAGCAATTATGATGGCCAAGGAAAACAAGATTTTAACTTATTTATTATTTCTTATTGAATTTTGTTTTCTCTGTATTTCACTTTATATCCTTTCTATAAGAGTTAAAACACTCCTTTCAAAATTTGTATAATCTTTGTGACTTGGCCAATAGTGTATATGTATCTCAAAGGGGATATTAATCATATAATGCTGTTTTCAATCCATAAAAAACTTTTTTATTCCCTAAAAAAAAAGTATAAAAAATATTAATTAATAATTCGTGTAAGGTTGTTTTCAATCCACAATTATTTACTCCCAATAACTATCCAATCATTCCTAAGAAAATATACTTTTATTTAGTGGTATAATGTGTTTCAAAACAATTCTCTCCATTACTAACGATCATGAGTGCTAGATTTTAAAGTTTTAGAGTTAGATTACTTGGTGATGCTTTTAGCTCACTATTTTTTTTCAAGGATTGTAATTTTGTACTAGCTTTATTTAATCTATCAATTTGGTTTTTCATGTTTTCTTTCATCTGCATTTCTGAGGTTCAGCTCACCATGAGCTAAACCCATTCTTGTGGTTTAGACATGGTGATGTTATGATACTCTTTACTTACGAAATATAAAGCTATAACTTTGAGCTTCTTTCTAACAAACTGATTTAACTCAAAATCTTTAGAAGTAAGAATTGACCACTTTTGCTTCTAATGTTATAGCTCCCTGATCCTGACCAGGTATGGGAATGGAACATTTTAGTTAGATATGAATTTGTCCCTAAGCATCAAAAGATGAAGGGATCAAGAAAGACTGCTTGAATGTAAACTAGATCTTGAAAGAAGGATAGACTCTGGGATCTAGATAGGACTTTTGTCATTGGTCAAAGGCTCAACCAAAGTAACACTTCGATGGGAAAAGTTGAGATCTTATCCTAGCAATATTGTGTTAGGTTCTGCGTAATCGAACCCCTTATGGTGCGTTTTCACATCCTTAGCTTAGCATGGTATTGATTTATTTAGTGGTATAGATTCATTTAGTGGTAAAATGTGATGGTCGAATTAGGCAAGTGTACCAAATCGTTACCAAGTAATAAAGTGATAAGTAGAGTATCGTATCCACAGGGATTTTTCGTTTTGTCCAAACAATTCGCATAACTTATTTTTAAGTTGACGATATAATAAAAGAGTTAAAGGTTAGAAGCTTGCAACTGCCACAGTTCTGAACGAGAAATTCTGAATGAGGAAGGGTGATATTTATAATGAGAGTTTCTAACTGGATTTGGGCTAAAAACGCGGGCTTAACCCACAAGAAAGCATAAAATTACGCCTGCACCCCTCGTATTTCAAATGCTCGGGGCACATAAGCAGTGCTCTAAGCGTATCAGAGTGACCTAAATCCATGCTCTAGGCGCATGTAATATGTCATAGGCGCATGGCAAGTTTTTTCCATGCTCTAGGCGCATAACATGTGCTCTAGGTGCATGGTATTGCTCCTTGGGCCCAGTTTCTCCGATTTTCAGTCGTTTTAGGTTTTCGTCTTCAAATAACTTGCCTCGGAACTTGGGAACTGAATTCCTCCCATTGTAAAGTCTCTTGAGCCCTCTTGAATCTTCATTCTTGGTCTTTCCAAAGTCTTCACAAATCTTTGGATGTTCTTGATTTACTTATTTGCATGATTTCTTTGTGAATTACTTCAAAAATCCCCAAAAATCTTGAAAATCATAGGCAATCGTTCTAATACTCCTCCTTTTTGCTGCTAAAACCTACTGAATAATATATCAAAGTGTTTATTGAATAATATATCTAAAGAATAAACATTGTTTGAGCCATGACGAGTTATCCAATGCTTAACATTGGTAATTATACTAGTTTCTAACAATAAAGGTATAAATTTTGTTCATTAACCAGCAACAAACTCGTGCTAAGCACAGGCTGAGCATCAAAGTACGGGTTATGCGTCAAAACACATTTGCAATGTTATTCGCGTTCGAAAATAAGAAAAAATTGATCATAAAAATGATGTTAAAGATAAAAACATTGAAATATTTGTTATTAAATATTATAAATGTGTTAATATTATAAATAATAAATATCTCGCTAATGAAAATTATGGCACTAATGAGTCCCAGGTTTTTTTTTTTTGGTAATAAAAGGGAAAGATGAAAACGAAAAAAAACAAGAAAAGACCCAAACTAGGGTCGAACAAACTCAACACTCATGACATTTGTAAAGAGGACAAAGGCCATATCAGGAGAGGCTTCATTCAAAATAACAAGGCTACTATCACCTAGAGCACTCTTTTTAACTAGAAAATCAGCTGCAGCGTTACCCTCACGCAAAGTATGTCGTAAACTTTGAAGGTGAGAAAAACCACAAGAATGGGGGTTGAATTGTGTTTTCAAAAACTTTTCTTCCTTACGTTCTGAAGAACTGTTCCCAGGTTCAGAGTCTGAAATAGTTTAGAGTCTTAGTGTAGCGGATAATAAGTAAGAGAACAGAGAAAGAAAGAACACAAGCAATTATACAGGTTCCTTCCACAAACCGGAAGTAGTCCTGTCCCCCTTGCACTTCCAAGGAGAGTTCCACTAAAATGTAATGTTGAATTACAAGTTGCTCAATCACACAAGAAAGAGACTTCTCAATGCTCAAGGACAACTCCAAGAGACTTCTCTTAACAATTACAAATAATTGAATAAGGTTTTGAATACTTGATATACAATTAGAGGTATTCACAATACAATACAAACAGAACAGACTCTGTTTTTCTAGACACTTGAGAATTCTAAGATATGAACTATTGAAAGAATTCTCTAAGTTGTTGATGTTTTGTTTACGACGTTTTGCACAGAGTATGGCCTTTTGATTTCATGTGTATATTTCTATGTTGTATAATTCTCCAAGTCTTCATCCCTATATATAGAGGATTTGAGAGACGTTGAGAGTTAGCCGTTACATCAACTTGTCTTGCTTGAAGCTTTGATTCTTCACCATTGATCTTTTGCCTGATTTGATAATTGTCCTACGAAGAACTAATTTCAAATCCATTCCATTTGAAACGGAACAATGTCTACAGCAATGTTACTGTTATTCTTGTCTTGATGTAGAGACAAGTTGCAGAGATGGTGGTTGCAGAGGCGTGCTCAGAGTTAGTGGTTGTACACTTCGTACATTGTACTTTGTCAACTCTGGTGAAGTAGCTTCTAGCGAGATGCTTCTGATAACCATTACTTCTGATGACGTGTCTTCAGGAGCTCTATCTTTAGACTCGTTTCTTTAGACGCAGTTCTTCAGACGCAGTTCTTCAGACGCATTCTTTCAGACGCTCTAAGCTTCAAATAAAATTCTTTTGCTCTTTGACTTGTTCAATCAGAATCTTTATGAATAGTACTTTGATTATGATCCTGTACACTTGAACAAATGTTTAGCATATCCAATTGATAATTTTTAAT
>Ga0315914_1006277_pt1 | contig 16912 bp, 11 predicted proteins | sample MpolenodulesMG_FD_203920 | JGI IMG/M metagenome (GOLD analysis project Ga0315914, IMG submission 203920) | Medicago polymorpha root nodule microbial communities from Los Angeles, California, United States - elongated nodules | ecosystem: Host-associated > Plants > Roots > Nodule | place: USA...
TACATCTACCCTTGTGGGTTTTGAGGTATTCAAACAAGCTATTATGTAATCTTTTGATCATTTAATATATGGTTCTAGCTATTTATTCAATGTTGTTGTTATTCTTGCATTTACTGTTTTATTGAGGTTTGAAATGATATGGACACATACTTTTGAACCTAGAAATAGAATAACAATCTATCTTAAGTTATCACTCTAGACATGGATGGTAATATTTGATAATCACTTTTAATCTAGAACTTAATGCTTTTGGGTAATTTAATCGGTTGGGAAATCGTCGATTAAACTATCTAATCGACTTTGTGATCGTTTAAATGTTTGGAAAATCGATGTTTAAACGATCCCTTAGAAATAACGATGTCATTTGGACACGAATGATATTGTTGAGTGATTGTGATAATATAGTTTAAAAAGCTAGAATCCGTTATTAGATTGAGAGATTGCAGCTGTTACGCTTGGTTGAGTGTCTCTGACTCCAAGCGAAATAGTCATATCTCTTCTCTATTTTATTTTATGTCAAATAGTTTATAGGTTTACACAAACAAATATTTTAAATCCATACACTTAGAACAATAATGATTGTTGAATGACTTGAATATCGCGCTAGTCCCTGTGGAGACAATATACAATACTTACTTTTGATTGATAGAAAAATACTACATCAAAATGGCGCCGCTGCCGGGGATTGGTGTTTAGATATTTTAAGCATCGCGACAATTTGTATTGTTTTGACTGAAATAACCAATTAATAACATGCCGTAAGAAACTTCCTTCCAAAATGAGGCAACATCTGTTTATATCTAGAATGTGAATTCTACAATATTTTTTCTTGTTACAAATTTTTGAAACACTACTAGTTTACTAAGTTTTATTATGTTTTATTTATGGACAGATTTTAGGAAAGTTGAGATAAGTTTATCAATGAGCTTTATAAAACTTTCCGGGTACAATATTAATAATATTTTTGACAAAAAAGAGCTGTTTATTTTGATCTATAATTTGTATAATTGAACATTGGATTAACAAGAAGCAATATGTTAATTAGATCAATATCACTAATTTCGTTTATTTTTTATTTTTTTAATAGATATCAGAGAACAGGAAACACAAATAAAACAAATGATATCTACAGTTTTGGAATAATTCTATTTGTGTTAATCATTGGACGTCAAGCAATAGTAAGAGCAGCTGGAGAAAACATTCACATACTTCAATGGGTTATTCCCATAATTGAAGGAGGAGATATTCAGAAACTTTTTGATCCAAAGTTGGAGGGTAAATTTAGCATCAATTCAGCACGAAAAGTTGTAGAGATTGCCATGTCATGCATTTCACCAAATGCAGCACATGAGCCAAATACTGGCAGAACTGAGGGAATGTCTATCTTTGGAGATAGTTCAGAGAAATAATGGAAACACGAGACCTAGAGATGAATTGGTTTCTCTATCAGAAACCATTCCTGTAACTGGATAACCACCATTTATAATGATATTCAGTGTCACTCCAAATGTCCTAGTACATTACTCTTTCTTGTGTTATACACAATAATTTATATTTAAGAAGTTTTCTAGGAATAAAAAAACGACAAATAATCATTTTTCGTCATTGAATGTATATTGAGAAAACACAATAGTCCTCAATGCAGGGAAGTACTAAAATAGTCCTGATGGTACACTCTGTTAATCAAAATAGTCTCTTAAACATAATAACAAAATAAAAATGAATTAAAAATATTTTCAGGGTTAGGGACATCAGGTATTATTTTGACCAACGTAGTGCACAATCAAAGACTATTTTGTAATTTCGCTAAATTGATGGCTATTCTGACTATTCGTTATACATTTAAGGATCAACTGACTATTTGTTTTTAATATACCAACTTTTACTTTTTGTACTTCTAAAAATTTCATTCGAATTTTGATCGCATTAAATTTTCTATTATCAATTTTAGTTACAGTTTATTTGCAAAACTTCATGTTTTATGTTCAAAGTATCATTTTTTTTTTTGACAAAAGTGACATTTTTGATAATATGTCATTGATAAAACCTTAAAGTATAATTACTTTAATAATTTAATTTTTTAATCTTTATTTTTTATTAATTTATCCAGAACTTCAAATTTTCTCCCAATTTATTTTAATTGGTAATTATTCTTGGAGATTCCACAAAAAAAAACTGAAAGATATATATAATTTTTAGGCTAAATTACACATATGGCCTTTAAGTTATTTTTAGATTTCGCTCTGATCCCTTACACCTTTTTCTATTATTTTAGTCCCTTAAGTTACTGGTGTTGTATAATTATGTTATATATATATTATTTTAATCCCTTTAAGTTTTGAATGTTGGACACATTGGTCTCTTAAGTATATTCGCAATAAATGTGATTGCGGGCAGGAAATATCCTCAATTATCGACTGAATGTTTCCTGCGAATTTTTTCACTTTTCTTGCGGATCCTAAAATCCTAAGGAAACAATTAGCCACAAAGGTATCACCTGGTAGTGAAAATCCTTGGTAAAATCCGCAAGAAACATGTTTCCTGTGGAATTTTCATCAAAATCCGCAGGTGTTTCTGCAGGAAAATCGAGAGTTTATAATATTATAGTTCCACCAAAAAAAATTGTTGTCAAACTCTAAAGTGTCATAATTTAAATTGTATAATAAAAACATTGTATAGCTTGAAACATATCAAAGAGGATGCGGACAAAGTCAACACTTTCTTATTCTCATCATTCCTTACCACTATTTGTTTAGGTTATTATTTTTTTATACAGTTTAGGAATACTATTTCAACTAAGATGAATATGACCGTTCCTTATTTTTATTGGAGATCATATACTTGTGAGTGTCCTCTCAACAAAAAGATAATAATTTACTTGTAAGTGTGTGACAGGTTGAGTTCTTATAATTAAGCAACGTCTTTTATATATAACAGTTGCATTTGAAAGAAGAAAAATAAGAATATGTTTTTAATCAACTAGAATATAAAAAAATGAAAATTTATTTAACATCAAATAATTTGAGTTGGATTAAAGATATATTAATTTATTAAGGCATGGCTTACTTTTTTTTATAAATAAAATTAAGGTATGACTTACTTAAAATTTATGTAACGAATTAATAAAATATGGGAGTGATTAGTGAAAATCACTCGATAGTTGCTGATTATATTAATTACCAAATAGTTGGTTGTTTACGAATTTGCCAATGAAGATGTTTTTAAAATCTACGTACTCTGTCCATCACTTAATAATATTTTTTATTTTTTAACTCACTTAATAAGATGATAACAAATGAATAAAATAAAATTGTGTAGCAGTTAAACAAAATTATTCTTATTAATATATTGAATATTAATTATTGTAATAGATGTATAACAGAAAGATAATTACTTTAAGTATTAAAAAGATAGGGATAAATTTGTTTTTTGTCGATATAAATATTTCAAATTTTTTTTTAGTTCTCCTAAAATTTTCTTTAACTTTTAGTCCCTAAATTTTTTTTTATCACCACTTTTGATCCATGCTTTTAAGTCAACTCATGTGTACTTCCTCCAGTCACATTTATAAACAAAAAACAACATTTAAGTTCATTCAATAATTAATGTATTTGTTATGTATATAAGTCAGATAGTTTGAAATTTTGATATTTTTTTTCGTAGTCTTGTTAGTACATTGTAGAATTTTATCTTGCAAAAGTTTAAACTTTTTTGTGCTAAAAATTAATATTTAATTCATGTTATGTTAAAAAATTCTATTTTTTTAAGATATTTTATAATATTCTAAAAAATATTGCAAAAACTCTTTAAAATATGTGAATAACACACATGACTTGAGTTAAAAAGCATGAACCAAAAGTGTGGATGAAAAACTTTTCGGAGACTTTTTTGAAGAAATTTTTTAAAGTGACTAATATGAAAAGTTAAAATATTTATAAAAACAAAAAATATATTTAACCCAAGATAATATAAGTACTACGGTACCAACAAAATACAAGAAAATTTTAAACAGAATAGAACCAGCAAAAACACCTAGAAAGAAAATGAGTTTTTTATTTAGGAATTTAAAAGAAAAATTATGGTAAAAATATGAACACACTATACAATTTTGATCCTTCAATGAAAAAAGAAGAAAAAGAAAGAGGGGAATGAAGGAGGAAGAATAAGAAATTTCTAATTAGGAATTAAAAAAAAAAACCGGGGATCCAATTGTCCTAAAATATTTTTGTAAGAGAACTAAAGGTTTCTTATGTTAGTTTTAAATACTCATGAAACAAGCTACATGTAGAACCATATCTTTTCTTTTGAAGAATGTAGAACCATATCTGTTTGTCTCTCTTTAAATATGATGGGAAAATATAATAATTTATATTAACTCTTGTGAGAGGCACAACGCACCCCTTGTTAGTAAGATCTTTAATTTGTTTGCTTCTCTTTAAATATGATGGGTGAAAGTTCTCCATGAAGAACATTCTTCAATTAACCATATCAATAACAAATGTGGAGTCCATTTAAAATTTTACCCAGGTAAGATTTACTTTTTGGGAGAGCTTGATTCCCAAATGTAGAACTCATAATTAAGCTCAGAAAATATTTGAGGACAAAAACTCTTGAAGAAATTTTTTAAAGTAATTTTTTTTTTGAGCATAGGAATTTTTTTAAAGTATTAAAAAGTAAAATTTAAAAATTTTGGACTAAAAGTATAATTAACCCTTATAAACAGACAATTTGACTAGCATTACTAACAAATACTTTGAGATGCGTCTATAACAAGTTACTTTTAGAAGCATTTCTTAATATAATTTTTGTGCTTAATTGATTGATTTTTAGTAAATCAATCATAACAATATATTGGAAAGTACCTGCAACAAATTTATTGCTTGGAAGGTATAGAATATAGATGATGGAGAAATACTCTCATTGGTTAAGGTCGGATGTCAACTCTACCTTATAGCTGACTATATTCGTTTAATAATATTTTAATATTTTTACAATTTTTTTAAATGCGAGAGGATAACTGGATAAGTACAGGCACAAGCATTTTAATTGTTTTTTTGGATGCAGCATTTGAAATTTAATTTAAATTAATTTCTTATCTTAAAATGCTAAGTTGTATAACAAATAATACTAAAAATGACACTAATAAAATTGACAGCAGTTCCTCCAAAAAAAAATATATAAAGAAAAACTACACTCCTCTTTCATAGATGCTTTCTTTTTTGAGGGAAAATTGATCTTTCATAGATACTTAAAGTACACTTTTCTTCTCTCTTATGTTAGAATATACACTCCCCTACCATTTTATGTAAAACATATTAAAAAAATTACTCTCATCTCTCATGAGAGAAACTTCAATTACTCCCTTCTTCACTTTTACGTTAAAATATACACTTCTCTCATTAATTTTTTTATTTTTTATTTTTAATAGTAAACCAATGAAAGTATAACGCACAATTTTTGTAAAAAAAAAGAAAAAGAAAAGAAAATATAATGCAGAATTGAGGATTAAAAGAGTTTGTTTTCATTTTATTATAATAAAAAATCGAATACATATTTCTCTCTATTTTTGATTCACGCTATCATTAACATATAATTTTAAGACTTATTATAAATTATGAAACAGTACAAAATGAAATTAATTTTAAAAAAATTACTAAAACCAATAAAATATATAGGGCATTTAAAAATGTATTTTATATTCTAAATTATTAAGTTAATAATAACATAATCAAAGTTATTAATCATACACATTGAGATAAAAAAAAAGTGATTTATTATTTTTTGAATGGTGGATTAAAAATAATAAAAATATTTATTTATGTTAAAATGGATTAAAGTGTAGTACATAAATAATTTAAGGGAGAGAATTGTAATTCAAGCATTTTTTTAGAGAAGCGAGTATAATTTATTTTAGGTTTTTATAACATAATAGAGGAGATGAGTGTAATTCAAATTTCTCTTAAGGAGGCGAACACAATTTATTAAAAAAGGGCAACTTGGTGCACTAAAAGCTCCCCGCATATGCAGGGTCCGCGATCGTAATTTATTCATAAAAATAAAAGCAGTTGTGTACATAAATAAATTGAAGGGAGATGCAACTCTCAAGCATTATAAATTCTTCGTTGTATAGGAATATCACTCACCAATAATATAAGCAAACAATGATGGGAACGGTACTGCATTTTCTTTTGGTATTCTTTGTTTTAATAAAAGCTCAGGATCAATCAGGTCTGTTTATAAATTTGCTTATAGCTGCTTTATGTCACATATTAATCACTACTAGTAATTATTGTAGTTGAAGTTATATATCTTAAATTGTTTCTCAATTTATATATATCAGGATTCATTAGCATAGACTGTGGTCTACCTGAACATTTGAACTATTCTTCATCGACGACAGGCATAAATTACATATCAGATGCCAAATTCATAGATACAGGTGTAAGCAAGAGGATAGCACGTACAAATAAGTTTTCTCTACAGCAACTAGAATATGTGAGGAGCTTTCCAAGTGGAGTGAGAAATTGTTACAGAATAAATGTAACGAGTGGTACTAAATATTTTATCAGAACTTCTTTTCTTTATGGAAACTATGATAATCTAAATAAACCACCACAATTTGATCTTCACTTTGGAGCTAATGTGTGGGATACAGTGAAGTTGTCCTCCAATGCATCACGCTTCACATTCAGGGAGATCATATACACTACATCATTAGATTACATACAACCATGTCTGGTTAACACTGGCAAAGGAACTCCATTCGTTTCATCTATAGAATTGAGGACTTTGAACAATACAGCATATGTCACATACTCAGCTAAATCTGTATTAACCAACTTCTTACGATTAGATGTAGGTTCCATCACAAAATTAGAATACAGGTACGAATAGGTTGCATGGTAAGAATACTTTTAGTTTCCCCATGGTATTTTTTTGGTCCTCCACCATTTTTTATGATGTGATATCATCATTAATGATGTAGCAGTGATGTTGTACAACAACTCTTCAACCTCCACCGCTCCATGTAGCTCCTCCAACACCTCATCCTCGATCTTCGTCTCTCAAAGAAGCTACGAGATCTCATGGTTGTTAGCTTGAGAAGCTTGATTTTGCAAACGCAGCATCGTTTCGAGCCGAGATCCTCAACTCAGATGTGCCACAAAACTGGCAAATTATTAATGATGATGTCATGTAATAAAAAATGGTCGGGGACAAATAAATCATGCTAATTATTTGTCAAAACTGGACCAAAATTCTCGTAAAAATTGGGAAACAAAAGTTAATTTATGTCAAAATAGAGGGATCAAGATTACATTTAAATCTATTAATTAATGATATCAAAGTCAATTTATTGATAATTTTCTTGGTCATGTACAAACAACAGGTACAAAGATGATGTTTTTGACCGCATCTGGTTTCCTTACGAACAAATTGATTGGGCTCGATTAAGCACCTCACTTAACAATGATGATCTAGTTCAGAATGATTATGAACCACCAGCAACTGTTATGAGCACTGCTGTTACACCACTAAATGCCAGTGCCCCTTTACAATTAGAATGGAGAACAGATAATGTAAATGACCAATACTACACATATTTTCACTTCAATGAGGTTGAGAAGCTGGCAGAAAATGAAACTAGAGCATTCAATCTCTCAGTGAATGGAAACCATCGGCATGGACCTGTGATACCAGGATACCGGGAAACATATACCATATTTAGTCCAACACCTTTGACTGGAGCCCAAAGCTATCAAATTTCCCTATCGAAGACAGAGAACTCAACCCTTCCACCAATCCTCAATGCCTTTGAGATTTATAAAGTAAAAGACTTCTCACAATCAGAAACTCATCAGGATGATGGTAAGTTAGCCCTTTAGTTTATTTGAAAACCATACTATCTTCATCCCTAAATATAACATCTTTTGGTATATTTTCAACTGCATTCTATAACAACCACTACGATGAAAACATAAACTAATTCTCTCTCTCATTACAAATTTAATACTAGTAACAAATTTAAAATATTTAGGGACGAAGGTTGTATATGAATTTATAGGGTCATTTGTGGTATAAAGTAATCCTTTTCTTTAATACGAAATACTAGTTGATACTATCACAAACATCAAGAATGCTTATGGGGTGGCTAGAAATTGGCAAGGAGATCCATGTGCCCCTGTGAATTACATGTGGGAAGGCCTAAACTGTAGTAGTGATGGCAATAACATTCCAAGAATCACATCTTTGTAAGTTTATAATTCCTTAAATAAACCATATGCATAAATTAAAAAACTTCAGTTATCCTCTTAAGTTATATTTGGAAATGCAACCAGGAATTTGTCTTCAAGTGGATTGACAGGGGAAATAGCATCTTCCATATCAAAGCTCTCTATGTTACAGTACTTGTGAGTTCCTAATCTCATTTGATAAGTAAACAACAAACTAAAATATATTTGTATGAAGACTTTTGGAATTGAGGGAAGACCTTTAAAAAATATTTTTAAAAATAAATCATGTGTGATTGAAATTATATGATCATCTATCATGTTATTAGTTTAAATTAAGGAAGACTTTATTACATTCAAATATAAAATATATGCCAAAATATAGACTGGATATTACTCCTGCAAGCGGTTAAGCTGTTTCTAGGATAAATCTCATTCAAAGCGGTTAAATGATGAAACCAAATTATCCACTCGATTAGGACATGATTCTTTCTTTATTATAATTCTGCATCAAATTTGTTTCCTTTCAGGGATTTATCAAACAATAGCTTAAACGGTCCCTTACCTGATTCTCTGATGCAACTGCGATCATTAAAAGTCTTGTAAGTCTCATGTCGATGAATCAAATGCAATTTCATTCATTATTACTATAAAAGATAAAAGAAAAGTGTCATGTTTATTTATTACGTGTTAGCAGAAATGTAGGGAAAAACAAACTTACAGGGTTAGTTCCAAGTGGACTCCTTGAGAGATCAAAAACAGGTTCACTACTACTGAGGTATGCCTCATAAGCAATACTAATTCATATTATATTCAAGAAAAAGACATATTTTCTAAAATGCTCTTTATAACAATAAATCCATTCAAAAGGCTTGAACTCAATACCTTACTTAAATGATGTGAATCTTGTAGTTTCACTCGGAGCAAGATAATGCAAATCTACCTATTATATTATAACTAATACCTAAGAACCTTTGACTTCTTTCAGTGTGGATGATAATCCTGGTCTTTGTAAGTCTGAGTCATGCAAAAAGAAGAAGAAATTGTTTGTACCACTTATTGCATCATTTTCAGCATTTATTGTAATCCTTTTGATTTCTATTGGATTTCGGATGTTCAGAAGACAAACAGGTACTTCTTGAAGGACATAGAAATGAGATCATATTCGCAAATTAAGGCTATGTAAATAGGGATGAACTCTTCGATTTGATTTTAGTTAGTTCCTCGAGAACATGTTTACATTATGAATAGTGTAGAAATGCATTGGTTTTCATGTTCACCTTATAGGTTGATATACTGATTCTTCATGCTTCCTGCTTTGTAAATGGTTTTGGAGTACCCTGGTGCATTATTTATGTGAATTTTATAGTTTTCTGTTAGAAAAAGGTTACTTAATCATTTATGAAATCAATTTTTTCTCCTAACATTTATTAGAGTAAACTGTCCATAAAACTTGACCTATATAGTGTTTTATACTTGTGTGTCATCTAGTGTACAACTTTTATTTCTTTTCTGCCACGGATTTTTTTTCCCCACATTCTTGCATATTTTCATTCTAGTTTCTTTATCACCGATGTAGTTATGTCAAGTTCTAAGGAAAGGGTTTCAATGAAATCAAAACATCAAAAGTTCAGTTACACTGAAATTCTCAATATTACTGATAACTTCAAAACTATTATTGGAGAAGGAGGATTTGGAAAAGTTTACTTTGGCATTCTACAGGATCAAACTCAAGTTGCTGTTAAGAGGCTTTCACCATCATCAATGCAAGGTTATAAGGAATTTCAATCAGAGGTTAGACATTGTATTCAAGTTAAAAAGCAACATATTCAATTTTATTTTAGTTTAGTAATATTTAAAACGAGAATCATGCATTATTTTCAGTGTTAACTTTGATAGAGATAAAACTTAAATATTAATGCAGGCACAACTTCTAACAATTGTTCATCATAGAAATTTGGTCTCCCTCATTGGATATTGTAATGAAGGTGAAATCAAAGCATTGATTTATGAATACATGGCTAATGGAAATCTGCAACAACAATTATTAGGTAATTATATTTTATCGGCATTGTTAGAATTTCATATGCTTTCGCTTTTTAAAATGACTGCTTTTTCAGAATTTTTGTACTAATGCCTATTTGCATACAGTGGAAAATCCAAAGATCTTAAACTGGAATGAGAGACTTAACATTGCAGTTGATGCAGCACATGGTAATGCATTGTTTATGACAACTTCTTTCTTGCACTGTGTACCCTTACATTGCACTTAGTGTGGATAATTTTCAGGATTGGAGTATCTGCATAATGGATGTAAACCACCTATTATGCACAGAGATTTAAAACCATCCAACATATTGCTAGATGATGACATGCATGCTAAGATAGCTGATTTTGGTCTAAGTAGAGCTTTTGGTAATGATGTTGATTCTCATATATCCACACGCCCTGCTGGTACATTTGGTTACATTGATCCAGAGTAAGTGGTAATATAAAATGTTCAATTTGATAAACTGAATTTGAATAGTTTTTTTGACATTTACTCTGCATGAACATTCATTTCAAGCAGTAGAATTCATGACTTTTTTAATATTTTTAAATTAGTAAATTTATAGTTTAATAAAATTTTAATTAGCTAGCTTATATTTGCAAAATAGTAAATTTATAGTTTAATACAATTTTAATTAGCTAGCTTATATTTGCAAAATAAATGTCTGCACAAAGATTTCAGTGCTAATTAATAATATGACAGGATAGTGTGCAAAAAGTAGCATTACTATGTTTCATTTCCGTAGATAATTGCATATACTATATTACTACTAGATTGGATGTAATAATGTTGTAGAACAGTTGAGATGAATTTACTATTGCACTTCTTCTTCTTTCTAAATAAAGATTTTAGGGTGTTCTTGACAAATTCTTGATATAAATCAAATATTTGTGTATTTATTTCAATAATTTTTAAAATGAAAAGAAAAGATGCAATTCATAAGCTTAACTATCACTAATGCAGTTTATTTGTTTGTTTCCATAATAGATTTCAGAGAACAGGAATCACAAATAAGAAAAATGATACCTACAGCTTCGGGATTATTCTATTTGAGTTGATTACTGGCCAAAAAGCACTAATAAAAGCATCTGAAGAAACCATTCACATACTTCAATGGGTTATTCCCATAGTTGAAGGAGGAGATATTCAAAATGTTGTTGATTCAAGGCTGCAGGGTGAATTTAGCATCAATTCAGCATGGAAAGCTGTAGAGATTGCCATGTCATGCACTTCACCAAATGCAATTGAAAGGCCAGACATGAGCCAAATATTGGTAGAGCTAAAGGAATGTCTATCTTTGGACATAGTTCAGAGAAACTATGGAAGCACAAGAGCTATAGATGAAATGATTTCTTTAGCTACTGTATCCGAAACCATCCTTTCAGCTCGATAACCGCCATTTATAATGATCTCTTTGTCCTATATATCCAGTGTCACTCTAAATGTCATAGTAAATTAGTCCTTGTTGTATTACATATAATAATTTGTATTTTGAGAGTCTTCCAGGAATAAAAGAAGTTGTGTGCCAACTACTATAGTTTAAGTGATGCTTAATTGGAAGCACTGTATTTCTCCGAAACTATCAGGTAGAACAATGTACATGTAAAATTAAATAAGTTGTTAGTTGTTACTCTAAATACCAAAATTTGATCCATGCTCATATTCTGACTTACATTGTCACGATGACTTATATCTAATTAATGTGTTTTCTATATGAATGAAATCACGATGAGGAATTTCAATCAGTGTCAAAGTTTGTAAACCAGGATTTTGAAGAAAAGGAATCAATATACAAGAAAATATAAAGGGTTTAGCCCTTCCAAATACAGAGGGTTTTATTTTAGACTCTACATGTGAGATAGTAATTATGATTTACTCTTCGAGCAACACATTATTGGTAATGTGGTTGCAGCTTAATATGAATCAAGTTCACTTTTGCATTAGTATGCATACTTCTTCTTGGTGCAAAAAGTTGAGAAGTTTTCTGTTCCAACAGTTTTGTACTTGTTCTCTAGATTCACTTTTGGATTTAAGGAGAATGACCCAAGTAAAGTGATTGGAATCATCATGAGCAGTAATAAAATACTTGTGTCCATAAACAGAAGCCGCAGAAATTGGACCACAAGTATCAAAAGGTAAAAGTTCATGAGGATTCAAAGCTTAACTTGAACTAACATTTTATGGTAGGTTTCAATGTCCGACAAACATCATCAACACCATAGTGATCTAAAATGAAAAAGGAAGTTGTGAATGTTATAGTATAACTAACATGTAAAAGTTAGTTACATGTTAATTATACCAACTAAGTGCTAACTAATCTAATTAATATGTAACTCACTTTTACATTTCTAATACTATAGAATGCTAGAACTTTGAATTGGATAAATTAAATTCTCGTATTGTTTAGTGGTAAATGTGAGAGGAGTGCACTTTGAATCATCCTGGGTTGGATTTTATCAACAAATTATGATCCACCAACAACAATTGAAATTTAAAATATTTATAGGGATAAATATTTTAAATCCTCCTCTCGCTTTAAATTTCAATTTATCTTCAATTTATAATAAACTCATACAAATAGCTTTTCAACTTATAGGGATGATTTTTTTTCAGATACTAAAATTTTGAAAAAAATCTCTTAAAAAAAAGCTATTTCGAATAGCTTTTCATAAAAATCATTTTTGAAAGATGTCATTTTAAAAAAATATCTGATTTTTGACTTATACCAAATAAGTTTAAAATAACTTATACTATTTTTGAGTAAATTTCAAAAAAAACCATATTTAGAAATACAACGAAAAATCCATTTTTATAAAATCTATAACAAACGAGCCCTGAGACGTCCCACCTCTTTTCTGATCAGTTTTGAGCACATTTTTATTATTTTTTTAATGCCAAGGGACGGCTTCCTAGGATAGGTGAGTCCACTCTTTAGAAGGCTGCCAACTAACTAGTAACTACCACTCCAAAGGGATACACTAAGAGACACTCTTTAGAAGGCCCCAAAATTTATTTACTGTTGAGGTTGAACTTTGACTTCTTTATAACAGTTTTTCAGGTTGAACTTAAATTGTAGCAAATTGACCTCTCTGGCAGTATACATGCTTGCTTTGTATAGCATTAGCACTCATTATTCATTAATGAAGCAAACAATGATGAGAATGTTACTGCATTTTCTTTCGGTATTGCTTAGTGTCCTTACTATTTTGATTTTGATACAAGCTCAGGATCAATCAGGTTTGGTTATTAATTTGTATATAGTTGCTTTATGTCACATATATAGTTCTTACTACTTAATATTATTATAGCTGATCTTTTCTTTGTTCCTACATATATCTCTTCTCAGGATTCATTAGCATAGATTGTGGCCTACCAGAAAATTCAAACTACACTGAGAAGATCACAGGCATAGATTACATATCAGATGCTGAATTCATAAGAACAGGTGAAAATAAGAGTATATCATCTGCAGAGAAGATTACTCATCAACAACAACTACATTTTGTACGGAGCTTTCCTAAGGGAGACAGAAACTGTTACAAAATAAATGTACATATTGGTATTCAATATTTAATCAGAGTTACTTTCTATTATGGAAACTATGATAATCGAAACAAGCCACCACAATTTGATCTTCATTTTGGAGCTAATGCATGGGGTACAGTGAAGTCCAATGCATCACGCCCCACAATCAAGGAGATCATTTACATACCATCACAATATTACATACAACCATGTCTTGTTAACACAGGCAAAGGGACTCCATTCATTTCAACTATAGAATTGAGGACTTTGAACAATGATTCTTATATCACAGACTCAGCTAAGCCAGTAGTACTATCACTCTTCAGGAGATATGATTTAGGTTCCAACTCAAACTTAGAATACAGGTAACAATATATACATTGCATAGACTCACATTATATTTGAATGATCTCACCAATGATCAAGTCATAGTGAAACCATAAGCAATCAAAAAACGAACAATAAAAAAACAAGTGGGTCAAGTAGTTTCTTCAACATCACAAAAATAAGAATCAAAATTTATCATTCAGTGGTAACGTCTTATTCCAAGCAAAAAGATATACCTTCAGTCATACCATGTTATTCCAAATAATCTCACAAAAGGATAGTCTTCGGTATTATTTGCTAACTTTATTATTTATTTATATAAATGCATCAAATTCAATTACTGATATATATTTTTTGGTTATATACAGGTACAAAGATGATGTTTATGACCGCATCTGGTTGCCCTATGAATCATCTAATGATTGGGCACGATTAAACACCTCACTTAACAATGATGATCTAGTTCAGGATCGTTATAAACCAGCAGCAATTGTGATGAGCACTGCTGTTACATCATTAAATGCCAGTGCCCCTTTACAATTTCATTGGGATGCAGACAATGAAAATGACCAATACTACTCATATTTGCTCTTTAATGAGGTTGAGAAGCTGGCAGAAAATGAAACTAGAGCATTCATTATCACAGTGAACCGAGACCTTTTGTATGGACCTTTGATACCTAAATATCAAAAAGTAACTACCGTATATTGTAGAAAACCTTCGACTAGAGCAAAGAGGTATCAAATTTCCCTTTCTAAGACAGAGAATTCAACCCTTCCACCAATCCTCAATGCCTTTGAGATTTATAAAGTAAAAGAATTCTCACGATCAGAAACTCAACAAGAAGATGGTATGCTAGCCCTTAATTTTCTAGTGTCATTTGCGGTTTAAAAATTGATAAATGATATATTTGAGCTCAAAATTCGACATCATTGTTAATGAACATAACAAGTTGTCACAACTCAATAACTATATACTATTCATTCACCATTCATTCAAAATAATTAACCACGTATTTAAATTGAGTTAACAATCCGGATTGATGTTCGAATTTGATGTCAAATTTGTTTGTCGAAATAAAACAGCTCTAAAAATATATACGAATTTGGCTTCAATAAAAATATAGGCGCTCGTAAAAAATATTAATCAAATTTGTAAGACAATACTAATATTGTGATTTTATCAACAATATCCTATATTTAAGGATGGAGATAGTATATGATTTTTTAGAGTCATCTGTGGTGTAAAATAAACTATGTGCAAATTTAATTGAAATCCTTTTGGATTGGTTTTTTAATGCAAAATACTAGTTGTTAACATCAAAAACATCAAGAATGCTTATGGGGTGGCTAGAAATTGGCAAGGAGATCCATGTGGCCCTGTGAATTATATGTGGGAAGGCCTAAACTGTAGTACTGACGATGACAATAATCCCCCAAGAATCACATCTTTGTAAGTTTAAAATTCCTTAAATAAATCATATTCTTAAATTCATCAATCTCGATTATCCTCTAACAAAATCTATATTTGGAAATGGAACCCAACTAGGAATTTGTCTTCATCTGGATTGACAGGGCAGATATCATCTTTCATCTCAAAGCTCGCTATGTTACAGTACTTGTAAGTTCAAATGGTGGATTTTGGAATTGAGGGAAGAACTTATTTTTCTTTTCTCTATTATATTAAGTGTGATTGAAATATTACGTGATTATCTACTGTTTCAAGGCACTACACTTGATATGGGAGGTTGTTTCTAGGATATATCTATTTTGGTTAAATGGTGAAACGATATCCATTCAATTAGATTATATTTCTCTATTTGTTGCAGATTCAAAATTGTTACTCTGCATTTTAATTTTTCCTTTCAGGGATTTATCAAACAATAGTTTAAACGGTCCCTTACCTGATTTTTTGATGCAACTGCAATCATTAAAAGTCTTGTAAGTCAATTGATTAAAATGTAATTTCTTTGATTATTAGTATAAAAGATAAAAAGGTGTCATATTTATTTGTTTTGTGTTTGAAGAAACGTGAGAAAGAATCAACTTAAAGGGATAGTTCCAACTGGACTCCTTGAAAGATCAAAAAATGGTTCACTGTCATTGAGGTATTCTCTATACTCAAAGCTACAAATATGTCAATTTCTATAATTTGTCTATGTTGTATATTGGCTTCAAATTGAGAATTCAGGAATCCCTGAAATCGCGGCACGATTGCTAGTACCGTGACGCGATTGGATAGGCAGGGAGCAGGGTAGTTTGAGATGGAAAATCGTGACACGACGTGGGAAATCGTGACACGATTAAACAAATTCCTCACCAAGTTTACCTGAAAGGGACTATTCACAACGGTTGGATTAGAGACAATCGTGGCGCGATTGGTTGAATCGTGACACGATGGAGGACTGTTGTGACTAGTATTTAAGTGGATTCTGCAGCATTTTTTGAAGAAGAGCTGAAGCTAGAGGCCTAGGGTTCACAAAGGGGGGAACTTGAGAGTTGAGTACCTTTGTAAGGAGGGTCTCTAGGGTTGGGATAAACATTGTAAACACCTTGGGTAGTGAGATTGAATCATTGGAAGGATCCAAAGCTTCCTTTTGTGTATTCACTAGAGAAAGTTCATATGAGAGTGGTGAGGGAAACAAAGGGTAGAGATTAGGGAAAAGGCTAATTTCATGTAACCTCTTGTAACATCTTCTCATAGTGGATTGGAGAGCTGCTCTCTCCCCCAGAGTAGGTCATATTGGACCGAACTGGGTTACCATCTTGTGTGTGTTTGTTTA
>Ga0315914_1006278_pt1 | contig 16909 bp, 12 predicted proteins | sample MpolenodulesMG_FD_203920 | JGI IMG/M metagenome (GOLD analysis project Ga0315914, IMG submission 203920) | Medicago polymorpha root nodule microbial communities from Los Angeles, California, United States - elongated nodules | ecosystem: Host-associated > Plants > Roots > Nodule | place: USA...
AATTTAGCAAAATAAATAAATTAGAATAAAGTGAACAAATAAATTAGAAAATAAGTAAATTAGAATAAAGTGAAAAAATAAATTAGAATAAAGTAAATAGAATAAAGTGAAAAAATAAATTAAAAAAAAGTAGCTACTTTGCACCACTCAACTTAACTTGCGCCACTCCACTTAACTTGCGCCACTCCACTTAACTTGCGCATTATTTTACACTTGCGCTACTTAACTAGCACATGGGCAGGGGCGGAGGCAAGAATTTAAACCTAGGGGGACCGAGTATATGGAACATAATTTGATTAAAAAATAATTGTTTATATACAAAAGGTATATAGGAAACCCTAAACTAATATTTTCTTTTTTGATAGATAGATGAATTGACAAAATTATTATAAACTCACACACGTAAATACATGACAGAGTTCGAACCACGATCATTGCGTCCGATCAAACAATTTTGGAAAATTTTGTTCGTTAGTGTTGACTGAAAATGTGTTATGGGGAGGACCATATCAATATATTTTACGAAATTTGAGATAATTTAAAATAATATAAAGTATAAAACTATTGATATTAGTTGTCAATTAATCTAGTAACATGGTAAAAAAATACATTTTTTGATAGAAAAAATAGACATATTAATTAGATTAATTGGGGGGACCATCACCTAATACATACCTTACTAAACACTTTAACCTAGTTAATTGTAGCATATAAAAAAATTATTGCAAATGTAGGGGGGACCATGACCCCTAAAGGCCCCCCACTACCTCCACCACTGCACATGAGTATTTTTGGCATGGCTGCAGGGTGCGAATGTTTTGTGCTGGGGAAGAGCAGTTATCTTTTTAAAGAGCTTTGGGGTGACTTAGTAGAGGATGGGCCTGACGCCAACATTTTAACTGTGCAGGAATTCACTCCCAACAAATATGTGGAAACTCCAACAAAGGTTATCAGGGAACAAAAGAAAAAGAAGAAGCAAAGTGATCTTGTCACTCCAGCTAATACAAATTTCAAGAGGCATAATCACCCGTTCTGAAAAACGGTATCTCCAAAAAGGAAAATGTTCATGTTTTTGAATCTCAGAGGTAATTACTTTTTCCAAATACATGTAATTATTTGACAATTTAATTACATGTATAATGTGTAATTTAATTTCCATCTACTTTGTTAATTTTCATCTATTGTCATGGTGTTAATGCGATACAATTTTCATCTGCAATGTGATACAATTCAAGTATAATTTTTTTTAAAAAAGACTTTTTTTTATAATTATTCTCAATAAAAATAATGAATAAAATAATAATAAAACATAATAATTTCATTGAAAGATTTTTTAAAAAATAAAATAAAATTCAGGGACCAATATTAAAGTGCATGGACTAATATAAAAAAAGCAGAAAGTGCAGAGACTAATGATATTTTTAAGTAACAAAAATAATGAATAAAATAATAATTGAAAAGTTGGAATTTATTTTTGTCTTTTAGTGTGCCACATAGCGTTGAATGATTGGTCCACGTGACACACCGTTAGTTTTGTGTTTTTTAAATGAGACTTAACAGAAAGACCAAAGGCAAAATTTTTACAAAGTGTATGAACCAATACCAAACAAAAAAAGTGCAGAGATTAATATCAAAAATCACATAAAACTGCAGGGATTAATTGCGTATTTAAACCTTTATTTTATAAAAATTTCCCACGTTATCAACAAGAGTATTCTTTGTGCTTCTAAAAAAGAATATTCTTTCTATCTGGCCTACAATAATATGTATTTTCTTTTATTTTGTTTCTCATTTACTCAACATGAATTAATCCATAATTTTTACACTAATCTTTATTGAATCGAGAGAAATGTTATTTTTTAATGAAACTCATGAAAACATGAAAATACATGTTTTTTTTTTTTTTTTTTTTGTGAACTTTCATATTGTATTTCCATCTGCTGTCTATTTTTTTTTTCCTCATATCCATCCTTGATGATACATTTTTCTTAATTTAGTTTTTAATGAAATAATATGTTCTATTTTCTCGACAACTAACAAAAAAAATCGTACAATGATTTTTTTTTTTCCAATAGATTCTATCCACTTAAGATTGTTGTTCAAAACACTTGATCTTAACTTGGTTCACCATGTTATGACAATGTCACCTTTTTATACATATAATTATTCTTATATGTAGAATTAAGGTGATTTTTCTTTCAAGTCACATATGGTGATTTTCATTACCAGCTAAATTATTTTATTGTACATTTAATATCCTGCGGACGCACTTAAGAGATGAATTCTTTAATCTTAAGAGGAGATGAATTTTTTAATTGTAACATATTTAAACTTGGGTTTGGATATGCAATCTTAGTTAAGTTAGAAGGAATTCGAATGCCTCCATTTATCCACTATCCATTTACACAAGAGATAAACACATGTGAAAGATTGATGAGATCCATCCGTAAAATCCACTCATTAAAACCAATTTCACTAATCTCCACTTGTGTATTTCTCAGGTAAATGAACAATAAATAAGTACTCCCTCCGGTCCTTTTTATTAGAAACAAAAGTGAGAATTCTTTTGGTCCTTTTTATATTTATAAGAAATATTGACAAGGTTTTAAGTATGTTTGAAACTAAATTTCATTTTTGCCCTTATTTATTATGAGAGAGGATATTAAAAGTAAGTAAGTTGGTGAATAAAGAGTAATTAATTTAGGGGTATTCATTGATTTTTTTAAAAATGTAGAGGTGTATTAAATGAAGATGACTATTTTCAATGTATTTCCTTGGTCTTGATGTTTTATGTCTTTTATTTCTTGTATAAAGGACCGGAAAGAGTAATAGATAAATGGAGGAGACTTGTTTCATATAACCTAAACGCATTTGATGATGTTTCATCATTTTCAAAGATTCACCATTACTAAAAGTGATGAATTGTCCACAAGTCCTAACTCAACTGACAAAAATATTGAAATTGTGAGACAGAATGCGTTGATTAGGATTCGAACACCGAATCTTCGACTTATATATGCGAGATTTGATGCTTATTTATCATTTTGTCCATCTAAAAAAGAAAAAAGTGATATGAATTTATAAATTTGGTAATTATTTAAATAAAATGGTATGATTTGGTCTCCTCCATCTAGACCTTGGATTAAGGTTGACACGGATGGGGCGTCAGTCAAGAATCCAGATGGTGGAACTGCATATCTATAATTCATAAGATTATATTATTTTTTTCCTCATATATATAGAGAAGGGAATAGTTGTGCTAACAATCTAGCAAATTTTGGTCTCTCGCGGTCAATTTTAGATTTGTCTTGGTTTTCTGAGGCCCTTACCTTCCTTAGGGGGGAATACATTATGAATAGGTTGGAAATACCTTATTTTAGATTTATTACCTTTTAAAAAGATTTTGGCCTAGTCCCCTTTCTTTCTTTTTTATACTTCTTTTTGTTTATATATTCTGATTAGATGCTCTTTGCATTTTTTCATTTTAAAAATAAAATAAAATGGTAAGTATTGCACCAAAAAAAGATGGTAAAAAGTAAAATCAAATTTTCATCTAAATTAGAGTAGTCTACTTTTATAGTTTACTTTTACTACCGAGGTTGTAACTTGCCGCGAGTTTTGTTCTGTTCTGTGTCCGAAACAAGTTTCACTCTCTCTCGTTCGCACGACGACGACGTTTCAATTGAGATCTCGACGGTGGCTCTTGATCTCTCAGCCACCGTCCGATCTTCGACAACGCCGTTTCCAGATCTGATCTGAAATCTCTCTCCAATAACAGGTTTCATTCAATCTCAATTCATTCATTTCGAATTTCACTGTAATAGTCTACAATGTGATATGAACCTTAGGATTTCAAATTCACCGTGATTTTATTCCTCTTGATCGATCTTGATTTCCAGTTTCAGATACATTTTGCTCCTTATCTAAGTATTGCTGTAAAATCACGTGACTCTAAGAATTGCGTTAGAAATTTTTGTAACAGAAGCTTTTTCAGTTCTCAGTTCCCTGATTTTCTTGCTAGAAGTTGGAACTTGTTTTGGTGTGGACTGCGGAATAATGGCATAATATATGCATACTATACTTATACTATATGAATTTCAGAATTTGTTTGTTGCATAGTTAATTTGCTTTTGAGTCATTTTCATGATATTTTTGATTAAATTCTTAAAATTAGATCCAGTGCCTTGGACTCTTATATTCACTCTTGCGGAAGGACGACGTTTCAACCGACATCAGATTATTGGGTCACCTGGTGTTTTTTTTTTTTTTTTTTATTTATTTTTACGCCAAAGACTAATAGCAACAAAACAACTTATAGGGACTATGACCAAAAAACGCTAAAATTGCAGGGACTAAAATCACATTTAAACCATTATATGATTTATATCATTATATACTAATACTAATACAAATAGGAATACATTATGATTAAATATAAATGGTGTTGCTTTAGAATAATTACTAATGCTAACTTTTAAAATGTCGATTCTCTCTTTTAATTTAGAATTTGTGTTGATTTTATTTGTTGGCATCATGTATGTGTTTTATCATATAAAGTTGAAAATTTGGACCAGCACTATGTGTCCATGATTGTATATGCACTTTCTAAGATTTATTTCTGTGGATCTTTTTACATGTGTACTTTAGAGAATTTGTCTTTTGAGATACTTTGCTTGTTTTTTGTGAGTTATCTTATAGCTTGAAGTGACAGTCAAGGTGATCCGTACTGTAACAGTTATTCCTGGACTAAACGAGTAACAGAGAGAAATGGAAGTCAACAATTGGCATAAAGATCTTACATATGATAATTGGGTGCCTATTACTGTATCTGGTGCACGTCCACCTGCTCGCTATAAGGTTTATTGCTCTCTATCTTTCTCCTTTACTTATTTTATTAGAGGATGGAAGAATACGATTACAAAATTAAAACAAAGGCATACAAGTAATTCATGATTGGTTGGGTCTTGTCATGAACTATTTTACTTTGAATGCAAGAAATTAATTTGTCATTCTTGGCTTCTTAGCGGAAAACCTTCATTAGCCTTGGGCCAGATTCTTATTCCATGTGTTGTCTTTTCACTGCAGCATGCAGCGGCAGTAGTTGATGAAAAACTATACATTGTCGGTGGAAGTCGTAATGGTCGGCATTTATCGGATGTTCAGGTATATGGTAATGCTCAGATGCTGCTGAATTTTGGACTCTTTGTAGTGAGTTACATGATTTAGTTGTTTGCAGGTTTTTGACTTCAGAAGTTTGGCATGGTCTTCTCTAAAGCTAAAAGCTGATACTGGAAACAATAATGACAACAGTTCACAGGAGAATCTGCCAGCTACATCTGGTCACAATATGGTAAAACTTTATGCTCTCAAGTCATTCTGCATGCATACGTGTTTCAGTTTTAAATACTACTTTATTTGGGTTTGCAATTGATGAACCTTGAGTTTTAGTGACCATCTGGATTTTGATTTATTGAGATTTGGAAATTTCTGCAGATTAGGTGGGGGGAGAAACTACTTATTCTTGGTGGCAGTTCAAGGGACGCTTCTGATGCTTTAACAGGTTAGTATCTGTAAATTAATTTTTATGATGGTAAAGAAATATATGTAAGTGCCTAATTTATTTTCTGTATGTGCATAGCATATTATAGCATGGCGTGTTACATTGAAAACTCACAATGTTCATTGGATTTCTTGTAGTTCAATACATTGACATTGAAACATGCCAGTTTGGAGTTATTAAGACTTCTGGAAGTCTTCCGGTAAGTGTGACCATTAATTTTATAGCTTGAAGTTCCATCCTTGGGTGTAAGTGTTTTGTTTGGTTATAGACACCAAAATCATACTCTTAATTTTTTTACTGAAAATCTGGTTTACAAGGCCAATGGGGTTTATTGATTCATGTAGCTAACCCTTGTAGCGGTGGGGTAAGGGTTGGTTGTTGCCGTTCTGTTTATATCCTTTATCGTACTTTTTCCTTTTGAATTATATTTTTAGGATATTCAATCTGTGCAATATATCTTCTTAGTATCCATTAAAAAATGTGGGAGTCATTTGATTGTGGTTAGTTAGACATTTGAATGTTTTTAGACTATTTTTCCAGGTAGCCCGTGTGGGACAGTCTGCAACACTGGTTGGTTCAAGAGTTATATTGTTTGGTGGTGAAGATAGGAGAAGGAAGCTGTTGAATGATGTCCATGTTCTCGATCTTGAAAGTATGACTTGGGATATGATAAAGACTTCGTAAGTAGTAACTATTTTACACTTCCAGAAAATGTGTTAATGCTTTAGAGAAATTTAGTGTGATCATACCACTTTCTTGAATTTTGATAGGCAGACACCCCCAGCTCCTAGATATGACCATGCAGCTGCTATGCATGGAGAACGGTACCTTATGATTTTCGGTGGTTGCTCTCATTCTGTCTTCTTCAATGATCTACACCTATTAGATTTGCAAACTGTGAGTAGATGTTATTTTCAAACTTTTTTCACATGCTTAATTAAATCAAAGTATTAATAAGGTTGTTTCTTCTATCTGGGGTGTTCAGTTATTTCTGTATGTCACCCATACACGGCAGTATTTTCGTAGGCCACCCATACACAGCAGTATTTTCGCAGGCCACCCATACATAGTAGTTTTTCCTGTATGTCACCCATACACAAAAGTGGTTTTTTATGATAGTTAGACCTCCCATTACCCAAGTGTACACTCAAAAGAAAAAGGACCGTAGAATTCAAGGCATGCGTGCTATTTCCTGTGCTGTGATAGCATAACTATAGGAATCGGAGTTGGTGGAAATAATATCTCCTGTGATAACAGAATGCATACGTGGCATTGAAAGAGAGAGAGGAAGTGAACAGTGAATTTACAGTGGAGGTTGGGCTAAACATGATGGGGGAAGGATATGAAGAGCCAAGTGAGGATTGAACGGAAATGTTGGGAAAGGAGGCAGCAGACCCTGCGAAGAGTCTGTACTATTCTGTTTAGACTACATGGCTTGGTTTTTGCATCTTATGTCAAAAGAGACGGGTGTGTTCAGTTTGAGTGTTCATTGATTGAGCTTTCCTTTTTCCCCCTCAGTTTTTGTCATTTAGTCTTGGTGCTAGCTATTGAGTTAGAGAGGACCTTCTGCTCTACAGGTGCATATATCATTTCGTCGTCGATTGGGCAGCTTGGTATTGATGATAAGTTGATAACTACTGTGCATATTTACAACTCCTACACTTTTTTGAACCTTTTGACAACAACTATTATCTTTAGAGATCTCCTTTCATATGCTGATATTTGAAGTGGTGCATGTTTCATTGGAAACATAATGGTTATGGTCTTACTTCGTTTACCCGGACACTGTAATCCATGGAATGAAAGTACAGACCAATTTTGATATTCCTTTTAAACTTCAAAGTTCAAATTAGGTTTATAATTCACATTTCTTTATCATGAAAAATGCTATAGTTTTGGCCGTTGATCTTCAAAGTTGTTTTTTGTTTTCATTGTTACAAGTTTAGCACCAACAACCTGATGATCTAACAATCTCATTTGGTTCAGATGGAATGGTCCCAACCACAATCTCAAGGTGATTTAGTATCTCCCAGGGCTGGACATGCTGGTATCACTATTGATGAAAGCTGGTTCATAGTTGGTGGCGGCGATAACAAAAATGGTATGTGCTAAATCAAGATAAATAGAAAATAGTGAAAATGCGAGAGTCAACAGTGCTGCATGGAAATCCACTTTATGTGCATTTTTAGAATAATAACTAACTAGAAAATGCATTTGCCTTAGCACCTGCGTGAAACTTTAAACACAATCCTATCTTGAAGCGCAATCTAGGGGAAAAATGACTCCCTCTAAGGATGTGTAGGCATCCTGCACAATCCAAATGTATCAAAGGGCTGCATAAACCCCAAACTCCAAAATATAGTTTGCTTCCTTATTTCTAAATGAACCATAATAAATTTCTTACAAGCAAGGGGCAGTTAAATTAATTATTGATGTCAACTATGCATACGTCAAGCTAATATACATCAATGAAACAATGTTTTTTTTATGGATGTATGATTATCTGATTTTCGAAACAGGTTGCCCTGAAACCCTGGTCTTAAACATGTCCAAACTTGTTTGGTCAGTTTTGAATGTTGTGAAGCAAAAAGATCCACTTTCTAGTGAGGTAATTACTTTCTGCAATCTATCCATTTTACATTTTTATTAATATTTCCAGGTGTGTTGTTGTATGTAGGATTGTAAATTCTCTCTTTTCTAAGACCTGTTATTGAATAAAATTATTTAGTTCTTTTGTTATCAATATATATATCATTCCTGCGAGGAGGAACCACTTTCTTTTTCGACCCGCATTTGAGACCTTCTGATTAGCTCTGTTTGCCCTCATTAGTCATTACCGAAGTTGTAGAAGATACATCTAGATTAGTTTCCTTTGCATTTTAGGATTGGATTTTGAATCTCATTCCAATCATCTTGGACTTCGATCCTTTTATTGAACAACTCCTCATGTCTACGAAAGTTCCAGGTAGATTTAAAGGATTTATTGAATGAAAACACACACAAAAACTATACCAAAGAGAACATAAATGACTGCCACCTTGGAGAGGCATAGCAACAGCTCCAAAGGGCAAACTTTGAAGATGAAAAATTGATAGGCCAGCGATAAGATGAAAGAAGTAGGACCTTAACTTTTTATAACTTGCTAAGTAGACAATCAATCAAAATGGGTGTGGTGCTTTTTATATATAATTAAATATGATAGTAGTTGTGTCAACAATTGCTTGTGCAAAAAAAGTGTGACAGTGATTTACGCCCTTTCCATATTAATTTATATGTGATGTAAGTTTTCATTGCTTATCAGGGTCTTAGTGTCTGCTCAGGAGTGATTGATGGTGAAACATATCTGTTTGCTTTTGGTGGCTACAATGGGAGGTATAGCAATGAGGTATGTAGGAATCTCATCTCTATCTTAACATTGAGTATTTGTGTTGTCAAAATCTTAACAGAGATTCTTTTTATTATGGTAGATGGATGAAATACTTTTTTTTTTTTTGACAATGGAGATGGATGAAATACTTGGTTAATTGATTTTATTGAATTCAAGTAAATTAGGCTCTACTATAACACGAGTCCAATTTAGTTTGTAAAGGAAATAATTGGTTCAGTTTTTTAGAATAATTAGCTATTTGTGTTTGTTAACATTGGCTATTACCTTTGCAACTTGACTTGGATAATTTTGCTGGATAGCTACAACTACAAGACCGGTGATTCTTTGTAATAGTCAATGTTGGGCAGTAGTGACGTTTCCTGATTTCCACAAAAGCAAAACCCTAGTGTTGTGGAGATCAAAATGCTGATGTAGATGAGTGAACATACAAGAAATAAAAACAAAAAGATTAAGAGTGAAGATATCTAGTCACAAGGCATCAGCAAGAAAAGCTGTTCACGCAGAATTAGTCAATTTGAAAGACCTTGCACTATTAGCACTGTGACTAAGATTAGGATTGGTTTTAATGCTAATAAAACCTAGTGGCATCAATTACTATCCACATAGGAAGCTAGTGAGATAAGGTTTGATTATTATATCATGCAAATTGATTGGGTTTAGTTCAAGCAAACTAGAGACTAATTTTCTACCTGACACCATGTATTGCAATTGGCATGCTATGCCACAAATTCTGAACTTGCTAGTATTACATATTTTTAAGTGCACTTTTTTTAATTAAAATTTTGGTGCATTCCATATAGTGGTTTCTGTGACTGATGACTAGGGACTGTGTAAATTTAGGTTTTTGTTTTGAGACCCAAGGCAAAGGACACTTTGCGTCCCAAGATTTTCCAGTCACCGGCTGCTGCAGCCGCTGCAGCTTCTGTTTCTTCTGCTTATGCATTGTCTAAATCTGAGAAGTTGGATTTCATGCAACTGGATGATATAAATCCCAAGTCATCTGTAAATGGTCATCATCAAAGTGATGTCACGATTAAAATTGAAGCCATTAAAGAAGAAAAGAGGTTATTGGAATTGTCAATTACAGATGTCAGGGCCGGAAATTCTAAGCTTGGAGGTGAGATACATGAAGTAAATAGTACTCATGCTGAATTGACCAAGGTATGGATTACGACTTCGCTGCAAAGCTACACTATAAATTTATTGATAATTGTAGTTTTCACCGATAAATATGTATTTTCAGGAACTCCAATCAGTCCAGGGACAACTTGTGGCTGAGAGATCAAGATGCTTTAACCTGGAGGTTAAAATTCACTTTCCCATCTTTGAAGTTTACTATGGATTTATAGTTGTGTAGGATTTAAGCATATAGGTAATGTTTGTTTCCAGGCCAAAATTACAGAACTCCAAAAATTGCTGGAATCAATGCAGTCTGTGGAAGATCAGGTACAGGCTCTTCGGCAAAAGAAGTCTGCTTTTGACCAAGAGATGGAGCACGCTGCAACTGCTCAGAGGCAGAGTTCTGGTGGAGTTTGGCGATTGTTTGGCGGGAGTGAAAAATGATGATTGTGAGGGCAATGCCACTTAAAGTGATTTTTGGAGTTTACAAGCAACCAAATGTTTTATGTTATTTTAGTTCATGCAGAAAATGGCATTTTCTTGCTACAGAGCTTTTGGGCGGTCATCTTGTGTTGTAATGCATGATGGATAAGATGTTGAGCTCCAATCTTGATGGACTGCAACTTTCAAAAGATGGTTGGTTATACAAGGTTTTTTGTATTTGTAATTCGTAATTTTAATAGGTTTACTTTTGTCGGGTTCATTTCATACTTCATGTTTCCATTATATTCTACAGGATTTACTTTGATTTCATTTATTTGAGTATGTATATCGACATATTATTGACTTGTTTTATTCAAATTTAATTTGACTAATTAGTACTTTACTTTTTTTTTGGTTACAATTAGTACTTTACTTTAAGATGCTAGAGGAACACAATTTTTATTTTTATTTGTTTCAAGCATGATGACTTCTTTCTTTGGCAACACCTATATTCTGTCTTATAGAATGGAATTCTATGATTTGGTGCCTGCAGAAATCCCATTGCCCCTTTTCACTTTTGATTCACTGGACTGCCCTTGTGTTCGTTCTTTGATTCCTGGTTTGATTCAGAGAAGAATGATTATAGGGTGAGTAGTAGGGTAATATCATCAGGGGAAATATGGTCATGGCATGGTTCCCTTTGGCTGGTGGTTCATTGTTTATTAATGTCTTGAATGATTTCAGTATGCAAATATGAAAGCGAGTATCATTCTTCTCCCGTAGGCAATCAATCCACCACTATTATTTATTGTTTTTATAAGCACAATCGACCACTATAACCCAAGATTGGAGTGAGCCTTTCAAATTTGTTGTTGAATTATTTCAAATCTGGAGCACCAATCTGTGCTTGTTGCTCACTTAGTCATTTTCATATTTGTTCAACGTGAACACAAGAATACACAGTTCACAACTGTACAGGATTCAAATTTAAATGACAAGTAGATGTATTCTTTACTAAATCAACTCAGTTTATACTAAACCAAAGTTTTACTGACATTGTCTACTGACAAATTGAAATTCTTAGTGTGCATGAATACAGTTTAGAACTATCAAAATTAGCTATGCATTCACATTCCACCATAGCTTTATTTCCTTAGGCTTATAAACAATATTTTATCCCATCTGATATAGGGTTGCTTCTCTTCAGTTTAAACTTATCTTCATTAATTGAAGACAGTAAAACATTCTGTAGCACTGTCGTTTATACCCAAGTTACTCATAACTTAGAGACAAGCTGATACTTGCTTTGCAAAACAAGATCTTTGCGCAATATCTTGCCAGCAGCTGACCTTGGTATACTGTCAATAAAACTCACCCTTCTCACTTTCTTATAGGGAGCCACCTGAAAATTCTCAAATTTAGTTTAATTTAAATATAAAGAAAAACAAATTAATATGACTAGGAAAACGAGGAGGTAGGAGCTAAGGGCAGCAGAAATGGACTGGATGAAGTAAAATCTCTGCAGTTATTGCATCTAGATTGTTGGATGAATGTCATATAGTTTTTATTTCAGTTTTGTATCTTAAACCTAATTAGGTGAAATCAGAATATGAAGTTAATTTTTAACTTAACTAAATCATGTTTAAAATACAAACTTAAAATGTGAAATGTTTGATCTTCATCAAACCACTAAGCAACAATGATTACAATGACTGCGGATTTTTTTACTGCATGAAATCAGGAGTCAAGTGTGACCTACCTGGCTTGCAACAAATTGAATGACTTGGTCTTCTGAGAGTTGAGAACCAGCTGCCCTCACCACATATGCCATTGGTATCTGCCCAGTTTCTTCATCTTCAACCCTGCAACATTTTTTCTTCCACATAAGAAAGTCACATAGAGAGAGAAAATAAGAGTGAAAATAGGCTGAGGGTATCGTACGGAATAACAGCTGCATCGACAATAAGGGGATGACTTAGCAGCACAGATTCCAGTTCTGCAGGAGCCACCTGGACAAGCAATCCACATATGCATTAATGAAAACTAAAACCGTTCCAAACTCAATTTGATACCTTAGAACTAAAGGAATTTACTGATATTCTAATTTAACTTCAAGTGCAACAAAACATCACCATTGAAACTGAAACTATTTGTGAGTTTGAGTACCTGATACCCTTTGTGCTTGATTAGCTCCTTTATTCGTTCAACTATGTAGACAATTCCATTCTCATCAATATAACCAAGATCACCTGTCCTCAACCAACCTTCTGAATCAATTGTTGCAGTTGTTGCCTCAATATTTCCTAGATATTCTTTCATAATAGCACCGCTTTTCAACCATATCTCTCCTTCCTTGAGTGGAGGCAAAGGCTTCCCTGTTTCAATGTTGATCACTTTTGCACAAAAAGTTGGAATCAGCTTTCCACATGCTTCTGGATGAGCTTTAGCATCTTTATCCGATCCGAAAAATGTAGCTCCCCCACAACTTTCTGTTAGTCCATAACCCGCCCTTAGTTCAACCCAAGGAAATAGCTTTCTGAACTCCAGTGACATTTCCTTACTCAAAGGTGCAGCACCTGAGCCAACCCTTCTTAGGCTAGACAAATCACAACCATCTTTGCTAGCATGTTTCACCAATGAGTGGATCACTGGTGGCACTGCTGGTATGTTATTAACTTTGTGCTTCTCGATAGCGACAAGCATGGCTTGAAAATCATATTTTTGCATCAAAACTGTCGTAACACCAACACACAACAATCCAAATCCAAAGAACATCAGTCCATAGACATGAAACATTGGAATGAAGGCGAGGAAAACATCGTCTTGTGCTGTAGATACATCAGCAGACCAGCAGAGCAGTTTCATTATGGTTATGAGATTTGCATGTGTCAAAACAACACCTTTGCTTACTCCTGTAGTCCCTGAAGAGTAAAGTATAGCGGCAGTGTCTGATTGCTCCACAGGAATGTGTGGCAACTCTTGTGAATCATAGCAGCCTTCTATTAACTCTTCAACTGATAAAAAATTTCCGTCCAATGAACTTGAGGTGAGAATTGTAGGAACACCACATGGAACCAATTTATGTAACTCTTCTGGTGCTGAGATGGCTAGTTTAGCACCTGAATCATGTACTTGCTTCGCGATTTCCGACTTAGTATTGAGAGGGTTGGCTGTGGTAAGAATTGCACCAACTGATAACACAGCTAAACATATAGTTGAGTACAAGATTGAGTTTGGAGACAATAAAAACACGACGTCGCCTTTTCTAATCTCAAGTCCATGGAACAAAGCTGTTGCAAGGGAGTAAACTGATCGACGAATCTCACCGTAGGTTACACTGTGATTAGTACTTAAATCAACAAATGCAATTCTTGCATCAGCAAGATCTCCTTGTGGGAACTGTGATAGCACAAGAGTTGCAGTGTTGAGATCTGGCTTTGTCGGGATTTCATGTTTGGTTTCAAGCTTAACAAGAGAATGGTAAACTCCTGTTCTTGGATTGTAGCCACTCCTGTTATCAAATGGAGACAGAGATTCACCAGATTCTTCTTCAACGGATGACCAAATTTCCTCTCCAGACATTTTTCCCCTGCAAAATTGATAGATATATGTTAAGCTAGTTCTCAATGCAAATGTGTGGCTGTGGCAAAATGAGTGTGCAGCATAAACAACATCTATAGTATATACAAGGATTTTTTTCGTAAAGTACTAGGACTAACATTGTTAACTATGTCTGTTGTATAAGTATTGAGGTTAAGGTTAGTAAGACAATTGTACTTTTGTCCTGAAATTTTTGTGGCCGGCCAAAAGAGTGAAACGTAGCTAGAAGATATATACTTGACGTTCTCTACATAGGCCAAGATAAATAAATTGAAAAATGAATATCCTTTTCATCAACCATAGAATATAGTCAAGTCATCACAATAATTCTAATGTATGGAAAATGGGGATGGGAATTCCAAGGTCTTGGAATTTCTTCTTTGAACCTTGAGACTGCACATTCAACATAGAAAATGTGAAAGATGAGAGTTGCAAGGGTTCTTGTAAATCTAAGCATTGATTATCAACTACTATCTCTGTTGAAGTTTCTAAGCCTTATTATTATTACGTACCTGCATTGCATACTTGAATCATATCCACTGAAGCTTAAATTTGTTTGCAATATAGAAATATAAAGACCGAAAAAGAATTATATATACAAATATGCTATCGTAGACTTTTAGTGCTAAAATGAAAGAGAAATGCTACGTGGCTAATTTTAATTGGAGCGTGTTATGAAGTGTGACCCTAACATTTCTCAAAATTAAATAATTATATTAACACATATCTATAAACTTATGATAATTATAGATCCTCAGTTGACTCAATCAATTCTCTCAAAGAGGATAAAGAGACGGAAAAATCCACGTCCTACTAATTGAGGGCAGCTACTTTTTAATTTTTGAAATTGGGGTAACTACTGTTTTTTTAAGAATTAAACAATTAACCGAACATTTTTTTTTTAATATATTTTTCTAAGAATAAGATGTCCGTTATTATTTCCAGTAAAAGGTTATCTTGGGAAAATTAAATGGGCAATATCTAATATACTGTTTTAAGTAGTCTTTGATTTACTATTTAGAAAATTAACTGATAGAGACGTATTGATTTTTCTATGGTGATATCATAGAGGAATATTTATTTTTCAACTAAAAAAATATAAGAATGTTGATGATCTTCTTTTTCATGGGACCACATTGAATATCACCTTTCTTTTACTCAATTAAATGTCACCGTCTTACACATTAGTAAAAAGAAATGAATAAATCATCATTTTAGTATAGTTCCAAAAGTATGTAAAATCCGTCTATTTAGTCTCTTTTATTGAACTAGCATGGATTAAATTGACAGATTTTCATATATATTATGGGGACTAAGTTGATAGATTTCATTTACTTTATCAAAACAAAAACAAAAAAATCGGATATGTTATGCAAGTATTATTGATGAATTGCACCTTGTTTTCAAAGGCGTGAGTCCACTGCTTCAATTTTTCGGAATAATGGTAAGCTAATTGGTTAATAATCTAAACTATGTAATAGCCATTACCAAATAATAGAAACCAATGACATGAAAAGTAAAGCAAATTATACTTAAATAACACATGAGTCGTTTATGCTTGAATATTAAAGATAAGAGTGCTTCCCAACCCTAACAGTACTTCATATGTGTAAACCTGGAGAAACAAATACCATTATTTTGTTTTCCAGATGGGTAAATCCGAATGAAAACTGTGTTTTTCCCCGTCTATAAGTGTACTTCTGGATAGGGTGCATTATAAATCATAGAGGTACAAAAGTAACTCTCAGATAAATGAATAAACATCATAAAAATTAACAAAACAAGATATACATATATCTATTTACATCTTCTACTTGCACACAACTTGTTTACATCACTGATATCATTACTTGAGTCTAATATGAGAAAGTCTATTGTTCCAAATAGAGTGAAGAATCATATGAAATAAGTCATACTTAAGAGGAACTTTATGCCACAGGAAATGCTGTTGAACCTTCTTTACTCCCAAATGCAATGCCAAATACTTCTCTTCTGTGATTGAGAGAAGTATGCTTCTAAGATTAGGGACATCCTTTTCATGAACAAATACCGAAAATGCTTCCCATTTCAAAACCTCAAAGAAAGGAGGCACATAATTATCTGATATGATCACCGGCACACACTCGGAAAATATGGCCTCAACTATTCTTGGTGAGTAAACTTCATAACCTCTAGCACATATGCAATATTTGCTACTGTTCATGTAGTCCATATAAATTCTTTTACCCTCTGCATCACGTGCCATTGCGCCAAAAAATTTCATGTCAGGTTCCCTGTTCTCCCAATGTTTTAGTAGGACCGGACGGAGATAACCGTGCATGCTTCCTGCGAAAAAGGCTAGTATAGTCCTTTCTGAAGGGTGTTTACCTGCAATTTTTCTTAGTGGATTCATCACAGAATGTATGTATGTAGCAGGTAGAGTAGTATCTTTTCCTATTTGAAATCCTTTAGCAACATTAGCATTGCAAAGAGATCTAATACAATTTTTCATTGGTTGCCTAGTGATTCGGGAAGCCTGCAGTTTCATGCGTCACATTGTGTTAGTATTGCAAAAAAATGCAATGCAGCCTTAAATCCATATTCAACAATATGAAGTAACATATCATGGAATCACTGGTCCATTTTCCCATTTGACAAGGTATATAATCACTAATCTAAATACCCTAAAAAAAAAGTCAAATTTGCTTTTAATTTGCATCACACTCAGTCATGAAAGGGACTTCACATTATTACATTATGATGATATGGGAATTTTGGCCTGAATAGAAATCCCCTGACTTAGTAAATTATGTATTTGCACAACTATACTAGTGGAAAAT
>Ga0315914_1006280_pt1 | contig 16906 bp, 9 predicted proteins | sample MpolenodulesMG_FD_203920 | JGI IMG/M metagenome (GOLD analysis project Ga0315914, IMG submission 203920) | Medicago polymorpha root nodule microbial communities from Los Angeles, California, United States - elongated nodules | ecosystem: Host-associated > Plants > Roots > Nodule | place: USA...
AAACAAAAAAAAAAAAAAAAAAAAAACGAGAAGAACCGGTTCAACCCATAACTCGGCCGAGTCACCGGTTTTTACCGAGTTTGACCGATTTTGACCGGTTCTCGCCGAGCCAACTGCATGGCCGATCCGAAGGTATGCTCGAATCGGTCTACCCACCGGTTCGACCGGTCCGACCGGCCGGTTCGAACCTAGTTTCAAAACTATGATTGTTTGGACTAAACACCTACTTTTTTTTTAAGGAACTAAACACCTATTAACGATTCATCTTTAAATGCAATTCATTAACCATTTAAGCTTTGATTGCACTATTTTTTACTCATGTTCAAATTTTATAGTTTAATTGCATGACTGATCCCATAATATGTTTATTTTAGGTTTTAAATTGGTCCCTTTTATTCTAAAAGTTTTCAGTTGAAAATCTAAAATAAAAATAAGGGTCCAAACATACAATTAAACCTAGTTTTTTTATATGGTATAATTAGTAATACAACACAAATTAATATTATTAAGAACTAGCAGCAAGAAAATTAGTTTCCAAATTTTCTATAATTTTGGTGGAGATTTAGATTCAAGAAAAAAATTATATTTGAAAATAAATCGAGTTGCTAAGGGTAATTTGTCTAAAAAAAGATGAGTTAAATATGTTTTTGATCCCTACATTTTTCCTTTCTTTGACAAATAGTCCTTACATTTCAATAAATGTTTTTAAAATCCCTACATTTTTCCTCCGTTAGCACAAATAGTCTCTGCTGTCAAATAATTAACGAGAAGCTGACATGGCAGCTAGTGGACCCTTTTTTTTTAAGGGTTATATGTTTTTGGTCCTTATATTTTGCGTGACTTTGAAGAATAGTCCTTGCATTTCAATAAATGTTTTTAAAATTCCTGCATTTTTCCACCGTTAACAAAATTTGTCCCTGTCGTCTATTTTCACTGACCAGACAAACGGAAAATGCCACATAGATGCCACCAAGGACATTTTAGTAATTTCCAATAAAGTGCATGGGCCTAATTCACCTTTACCCATAACTTTACTCACAAAAATTCCAACTTTAACTCTGATCTGGTCCGTCATTGTCACTTGCAGTTTGAATGGTTCCCTGACAACGTGAGGGAGAAGAGGATGTCGCTGGCAATGACAAGAGAGAGAACATATCTGAGCAAATTGATGGTGGAGAGGACGGTGGTGGTTGAGGATGGGTGTGTGAGGCTGATGGTGGTTGGGGAGAAATAGAGAAAACGCGGAGAGAGGATGAAGATGAGGGAGAAGGTTCAACTGAAAAATCAATTATGCCTCTGCACTTTATTGGAAATTACTAAAATGTCCTTGGTGGCATCTATGTGGCATGTTCCGTTTGTCCGGTCAGCGAAAATGGACGACAGGGACCAATTTTGTTAACAGTGGAAGAATATAGGGATTTTAAAAACATTTATTGAAATGTAAGGACTATTCTTCAAAATCACGCAAAATCTGAGGACCAAAAACATATTCAACCCTTAAAAAATGGGATCCACTAGCTGCCACGTCAGCTTCTCGTTAATTATTTGACAGCATGGACTATTTGTGCTAACGGAGGAAAAATGTAGGGATTTTAAAAACATTTATTGAAATATAAGGATTATTTATCAAAGAAGAGCAAAATATAGGGACCAAAAGCATATTTAACTCAAAAAAGATCTAACTAAAAAGTAGTTAATCAATAGTTGAGTTTAAAATTGTCTTTATATAACGATGACAGGGATGAGCGTTATCATTCTAGAGTATTTTCATTACTCTATCCTAGAGGGAAACGAGTCAATATCTTCCGAGTTAGACTAGACAATCCAAAGATTTATCATGAAAATGATTTGTAAGTTCACTTGAATGGAATGAAATTACTTTTATCATACGATCACAAACAATCATTCCTTTTACAAAGTGAATATTTAAATTCTATCTTAAACATTAACTCATTTTTCTAAGATTTAAAATATTATTATTGTATTGAGGATTTGTTTCGATAGATGAATATTTTAAAATATTTCAAAATAGAGCGATGTTAGTTACAAGTGTATTTAGTTCTTGAACGGTGCTTAAGCAAAATAAGAAAAGATATAGAGGGAGGTGGATGGAAGGTCCAATTGAATTGGAAGGAAAGGAGATAGAGGGCACAAGCATAGCAAGAAGGAATTCTAAAACTATAAGAAAACTGCTCTTTTCCCTTTTCTTTTTTCTGGTTCTCACCCCAAACTTCTAAAATTAACCCCAATGCAACTTAACTCATGCTGAGTATCAAACATGAATTAACTTACATTGCCTATAACTAAAGGCAGATAAGTACCACTGAAAGAAAGAGAAGAAGAAAAAAACTCCACGGGACTTAAGTCCTGCCGGCTAAAAAGAGTGATACATTTTCTAAGTCTCCTCATACTGCTTGCACTAGCCGGCTGATGTCGGCTAGAAAGCGCAAACAAGAAGTGGGAGACAACCACAATATATGCAGACATGAGGACAGGACAAAATTAAAAACTAACATGAAACCAACACAATTATAATGCAACACTTAAAAAGAGTACAAATTAATATTAAAAAACATATATGAAATTAAAAGTGATAATTAATCTCTAAAGATCATCTTGCCTATACTATTATTTATTTATCTAATTATAGTGATATTTTCATCTATACACCGGTAAGAGTTTGGAAAAGAATTCTGTTCTTTATCCAAATGCTTTTGCTCATTCCTAAGTGAAATGACCAAAATACCCATACATATTAACTCACGTTGGTGTAAATGACAATGTGAATTAACTTACGTTGTGTGAATTAACTCACGCTACGTGACTTAAGTCACACAAAAAAAAAACACTGAAACTCAGCGTGAGTTAACTCACGCTGGTTTCTTTCACCCATATTCCAATTTATTTAGTTGAAGTGCCACCCCTTTGACAATGATCACTGCACTTGGATCTACTTGTCTCTGCCCATTTCCCAAACAACAATAACACCATCAAGTTCAAACTTCCACCTTCAATTAAATTATTAAAATAATATAAAACATTGTCCAGTACATACTCCTATATAATACATCAATACAAAAAAAAAAATTAATTGGCTCTAGCTCTATTGAATATAATATAATATTCTAGGTTCATTAATGAATTTATAATCACATGGAGAGGAATGAGAAGAAAGAAGCAAATGAGTTGGTTGGGAAGGGGTGGGGTTTCTTTAATGAATTTATAGCAAGACAGGATGGGTTGACAATTAGCCTTATGTAAAGAAAAGAGTTTTTATGTTCAAGTTGTTAACTCACGCTGGATTTTAGTGTGTGTTTTCTCTACATGACTTAAGTCACGCAACGTGAATTAACTCACGCAGAGGCATTTTGGTCTTTTCATTTAGAAATGAGCAAAAACTTTTGGGTAAAGAGCAAAATTCTTTGGAAAATAGAGGTAAAACAGTTGAAATGAACACTTGTCCTACACCGATACAGTTTTACTAGTCCATGCTTCTTAAAATGTCGATGAGAACTCCCAGCTTCATCACTTGCTTAAGATTAATGTCAATGAAAGATACTAAATCTACCCAATCATGAAATACATGTACGGTTCTAAACTTTTCATATTTAGCCAGCAGGACTTAAGTCCTGTGGAGTTTTTAATTTTTTTTCTTCTATGTAGGCAACGCAAGTTAACTCACGTTCGGTACTCAATGTGAGTTAACTTGCATTGGGGTTAATTTTAAAAGCTCGGGGGTGAGAACGAGCAAAAATGAAAGGGAAGAAAACAGTTTGCAAATATATCCACCCCGGAGGGTAGTGCAAAATAAACAACTAAAAGAAATAAACCAGAAGATGAAACATCCGGAGGAAAATAAGAGCAAATAAATAACTGAAAGAAAACTAACTACCACACAGAGGATGATAATTATACAAACATAAGCCAAAAGAAAGATACCAACAAAATATTGAATTTATAATTCATATTACATTGGTAATATCCATTACCATTACCATCACCATGACCAGATGTAACAATTACATTGAATATTCTAAGGTTAAAAGGTAAAATTGGTTAAAAGGTAAAATAAAATTAGGGTTAATACCGTTTTTGGTCCCTGTAATATTAGTGAATTTCGGTTTTAGTCCCTGTAAAAAAAAAATTAGATTATGTCCCTGTAATTTCAGATTCTTCCACTTTTGGTCCCTCATTTCACCACGTCAGCAGAATCTACATACATGGCACGTGAAATGAGGGACCAAAAGTGGAGGAATATGAAATTACAGGGACCAAAAGTGGGAGGAATCAGAAATTACAGGGACGTAATTTATGCAGATTCTGCTGACATGGTTCTTACTAACTGAATTATGCATTGTCCTTGGTGTTGTTTTGTAGTGATGATAGAGGTTGATTGTTTTTGTACAAGATGAATAGAAGGATAACGAGGAATGGATATATTGTTTTGTACAGGTGTTGTTAACTTTTCCTTCTTGTTCTGTGGTGCAGGGAAATGTTTCAAGTAGAGGGGGCAAACAGTCACATTAGAAAGTTGTTTAGATAAGGACCCACTCATGAATTCTGCCAACCGCTCATGTATTGTGCCAAAGAGAAGATCTAACAGTGACAAGGCTTTTGTAAAGCATTCGTGAAATTTCCGTCGTGATATATAGCGACGTTCATATATTTTTCTACCATTATCATCAGCACTGCAACACATGCTCGTTTGAAGACATATGCCTTTACTCTTGATGGATCAAATCCATACCTCGCATGGTCTAGTATCTTTTGGATTGTGTGCTTGTGCATCCATTCTCACGTTTCCAATCATATCTGCTCCAACTCTGAAGACTTGAGAATTCTCTGATGTTGTGCAACATATCTATAGAGAGGCTCAATGAGCCTTCTAAAGGGATTTCAAGAGGGGTTTTCGAAAATTTTAATCCTCTTAACGGAACAAATCTCATTGAAACAGATATTGATTAAATCATTAATCACAAATCATAAACACATACTTAAACACTTTAAGGATTCATGTGTTTATCTCTTGAAGTGCAGAACCTTTGTAGCATAATCGTTTCTGATCACAAGCAAAGCAACATAGCGATGCATTTACTTAGTCCACACGAACAAATTTACTTCGATGACCGGTGCTAGCCAATTCGAATGGAGCTTCAGAGAGATGGGGTTTATAAGAGAGCGGCGGCTAGGGTTTCTAACTTTTTAGAATTAAGTTAAGCGTTTTCAACTCATAACTTGTTTCAACACAAGGGTTCTATTTATAGAACCACTTGTATCCTCAGAAAGCCAAACACTTAAGTATATTGTACCGTACAGTGCACTATATTTCACTTAAACATATTGTACCTTACGTTAGACCACAATTCTCTATTTTCATAAATTAAATAATAAGTCATACTTAATTATTTAATTACTAATAAGTCCTACTTATTATTTTATAAATAAGTCTTACTTATTTATTTCTCTCACCTATATGTCCTTTGTGTGTGACCCCTATAGAATCCCATAACGTTGGCAATAATATTAAGGCTTAACAGCAGTTTTTGACCCCTAACTTTCACGAAATTGCGATTTTGACCCCCTAAGAAAAAAAACTACAAAATCGCCCCTTAATGTTTGCAACTGCAACAGTTTTGGCCCCCCAAGGCAAAAGAAAAAAAATAAAAATAACACGTGGCACCTCCATTAGGGTGCCACGTCAGCGTAGACCGAGTCAAAATTGGCCTTGGGGGCCAAAACTGCCACAGGTGCAAAACTTAGGGGTTTTTTTTTCTTAGGGGGCCAAAATCGCAACTTTGGGAAAGTTAGGGGGCTAAAACTGCTATTAAGCCTAATATTAAATCACATATTTAATATTATAAACTATTAGCGGTATCTAGCAACACATCACTGCTACCCAAGTGACGAGTATGTCATGTGATCTGACGAAACCTTTCGGTGATAATGATCATGTGTATAATTATCCTTTTGCCCTCATGTCTATATTGAACACAAGGCATAGCATGTCACCCTTGTCCAGTTCAGTATTGGGCCCATAGACATTTCTCCTGTTATGTAGGAGGGGAAAATTCCATCTAGGTCACTCATGTCTCTCAACATGATTCGTGGAGTACCTACCAACCAACATTTTGTGGTTATCGTCCATGCATGTAAAGGAACCCCAAATAACTGCAACCAAATTCATCTTTCTTGATTTGACAACGTTGGATACCAAACATAAATTCCTCGAAGAAAGAGATAAAAAAAATTCAATTGCCAAGATCCCTCCTTTACTAGAAGAGGATATGTAGACTTTTGTTCCACTCGTAGACACAATCTGAATATCGGTAAATCCCGCATCTCCAATTTGTTGTTGTAACTACGTATTATATCACAATCGGCCACTGTTTGCACCGCCCCCTTACACGCCTACTGCCTATCCGTCAAAGCAACTTTAAAAGATAACATACACCCTCCCTTGAAGGAAAATTGAATTACAGAATAGACAGCGGAATAAAATTTTGATTTTCTTTCTTTTGATCATCACGAATTTGTCATGAATCAGTGATTCGATTGTTACCTCGAAGTGTGCAGCCTGGAATCTCGATCACAGCTAAGGAAGCAGCAGAGCCTCTAGCAAGTCCACACAAACGGTGCTCCTCGAAGTCTCGGTGCTAGCCAAGCAATCATAAGTTTCAGACAATTAGGGTTTCTAAAAAACGTATAACTCCGACTTCAACACAAGGGTTCTATTTATAGAACTCCAAGTGTGATATGCAAGTCAGATTTCACTATTGGGCTTCCGTAAGCCCAATAACGAGTGTAGTCTCTTGCTAACTAATTAGCGTTATTTACTAAACGCACCCATTATATAAGTCATACTTATATTTTTCTTTTGGTTGTTCTTTGTGTGTGACCCATATGTTCTAGTCATGTTGGCAATAATATTAAATTTAATATTTAATATTATAAACAATGAGCGATATCTAGCAACACATCATTGCTATCAAGTGACAAGAATGTCAAGTGATCTACGAAACCTTTTCCATGATAATATTCATGTGTGCAATAACTCTTTTATCCTCATATCTATATTGATGACAAGGCATAGATATTGTCACCCTTATAGATCAATATTTATATTTCTTGATCCCAAAATATAATGAATAACGAATAAGTCAAATATCTCATATTGACTTAGTTCGGCATGACCATGCAACTTTACAGTCATATTTCATCAAGAGGCCTAAAAATATATCTCATGTTATGAGGAGCGACAAATCTCATCTAGGACACTCATGTCCCTCAACATGATTCATCAAGTACCCATTAGCCAACGTTATGGTTATCCTTTTACAGACAACGTTAGAATGACAACAAAGCACTTGAGTCCACATATAGAGATCATAGTTGTTTCAGGTCTAAGAGTGATATATAGTATTATCACTGTGAGAATATCTTATGACATTTTCATCACATACTATGTAGTATTATCACGGTGGGTCAATCCAGTATAAATATTACTCCTAATATTTATACCTATGTATAGACTTAATATCTCATATCCATGACCCATGAGATGTGGTCATCAGTCTACATACATAATAGTCTTGACGCTTTAGTATTATACCAATTCATATTAAAGTTTGAGTACGAATACATTTAAGAATAGCGTTCTTTAAGGTAATGTAATCTAATGATTAAGCCACACTTAATATACCATTATACGAACTATCTATTCTAGGGACTTTATTAACATTACAACAAATATAATAAAGAGTGTCATATATTATTTAATAATTTAAGGCATGATACATAACGTAAATTTAACATAAACTATTGATCTCTAGGGCTTATGCCAACATCCCTTACCAGCCTCAATGTTGTTATTCTTTTCCCTCCCTGGTAATAATTTTTTTTCCACCTCACTCTCACCATATAACTCTCTTTTTTCCCCCTCGCCTACCTACAACACCTTCAACTCCCTCACCTCCACCTTGTTCAACCCATTATTCCCCCTACCATCACCCTCACCAAAGAAATACTCTCCTTTGTTATAATGATATTATCCTTTGTCTCTCGATGCTACCACTCGAGAGATCGCGAGTAGAGATAGGTTTATATTCATGTATAACTTTTCGAGCTTATGTCATATAAATAATCGACTATTTTGCCACTGATGCATCAGAAGTCAGTTGTTCTATGGATCTCGTGTGACACACGATAATTAATAGCGTCAAAGTTAATTTAAAGTAAAAGTTTGATAAAAAAATAAAATAGACTGTGTGCCTAAGTTATACACTGTTTTGTTCAAACAATATTATGACATTGCAAAATGGTAAAATATGATTTGACTGATATATAATTTTTTATATAGTGATTGTATGCGTAATTATTAAACTAACTTTTTTAATACCACGAGTTTGACCAACTATCGTTACGTGTATCTAGTCATTTTTATATTACCTTCCTTTTATACGTATATCATTTTTTAAATATAAACAAAGAGTTCAGGACTATGAAATTTTTATCATATAGTCGACTAGTCTCTTCTGAATTTTGTTGAGCTTACTTTAGAGTATTATTTTTCATAGTCATGGTGAATAATTTTTGGGCTTTGCGTAGAGAATTAACTCAAAACAACGGCTCTAGCCGTCCTGTTCAACCTGATAGTCAAACTCGCAATAACCATCAATCAACAAATGGTTACCTCACAACACCACAAACCATGATGCAAAGACCCCAAAATCCTCATCTAATGGATGTCAACAATCAATCAACAAATGATTTTACTCATCCTGTTCAGCATGACGGTCAAACTCACAGTAACCGTCAATCAACAAATGGTTACCTCACAACACCACAAATCATGCTCCAAAGACCCCAAAATCATCTCATGGGTGTCAACAATTTCAACCAAGGTATCAATCTTATTATCAATGTCTTTTTTTTAAACTTCATATCTTAAAAATAAAAATTTGTGTTAGTGATAGTAATCCACCATAAATTTGTGTTGTCATTTAATTTTTGCACGTCATTTGGGTTTGTTTGTATATGAATTTTCAAACATCAAATGTACAATATATGTGAACACGTGAGTGAAGAACAATAGATTTAAACACCAAAAGCTCATATTAAAAAAAAATCATAGATTTGAATTTCGAAAGTTCATAGCAAATCGATCAAAACATGAAAAATGACATGAAAAAGTAAAGGTAAAGAACGAAACTGCTATATAAAAGTAGATTAAAGAACGTTGAGGCTCTCTAATAGATTTTTTTTTATTGTTATTATTATTATTATGACTTTAAGTTAATATTTGTTTCACATGTCAAATGCAGAGAGGTACCAGAGGAATAACAGTGTTGATGTTGCAACTCTGTCAATGAGGAATTTTCCCTTTTCTGCCAATGATACTACATCATTTATAACAACAACTCGATATGGTCGAGCGCTACCCTTAGGCTCAGGTCTAACAAGTAGGCCACAACAACATATGAGCTCACCCAACACTACTCTTATTTCTTCATATCATCCAAACTTAGCTCGAAATTCCTCATCCAATACTGTTGGTTCCCAAGGTTTTGCAAATTGGTCTCGAAATCCTTCGAGACCGATTATTCAGAATCAAAGGAACTCTCGATATCTTCCATATGGAGAGGGTTCAAATCGTAGGAATAATTCTTTTTTATTAAACGATTCCAACCTTCGTCCAACTGGTCATACGAATAGATTTCACAGTGTAAATGATGGCTCTATTCCAAGTTCAACTCCTCCTCCATTTTGTCCTATTAACAGTAATGATTTGAACATGCTTCTTTCTTCTGGCAATGCTAACTGGGATTCAACTCGTGATACATCAACGAGTCATCGTGTGTTCAACATTCGAGACAACGAAGCTAGGAATAGATCAACTCCTCCTCCATTTTGTCCTATAAACCGTAATGACTTCAATCCTCATGCAAGTGTTGATATGAATAGATTTCATGTGAATGATAGCTCGATACCAATTACAACTCCTCCATTTTTTCCTATTAACACTGAGGATATGAGCATGTTTCTCTCTTCTGGTAATGATAATTTGGATTCAGCTCGTGAGACATCAACGAGCCATCGTGTGTTCGAAATTCGAGACACTAATGCTTGGAGAAGGCCAATGACTCCTCCTGATAACTGTTTTGAAGCAATACAGACTGAAAAGAAAGAGCTACTTCTTTTCAAGGATACAGTTCCTACAAGCCTAGTGACTGAAGCTGCTGATGCAAATCAAAATGACGATGAACGTTTGGATCTCTCGCTTCACTTATAAATTATGAATATCTTATGTCCTTTTGGTTTAATGAATCGTCACTTTTTCTTCCTCATAATAAAATTTAGATGTGTTAGAACTCTCATTAGAGATGACTCTCATTGTTGTATTTTTTTTTTGTTTTGTCTACCATGTAATACAATGAATTACTTTATGATTACAATTGAAATACTAGCGACTTACTTTTATTTGAAAATATATATTTTTCTTTCGGTTATACATAGCTTTGTTTTAAACAGGTTCTCATAAATAGACGGTAAAATTAAACCTCTCGAATTATTCGATCATTGTGTCACTACCGAGTTTTAAAAAAATATACATACTTTCAAGCAAACATAATTTTAATGAAAACAAAAGTTTTTGGGTAGTTTTGAACAGAAAAGATTTTGTTTCAAAATAGGTGAATTAGTAAAATATGGATTTCTTTATCAAAACAAAAATAAAATAAAAATAATATATGGATTTGTATAGCGACAACACAATTTGCGAGTAATACGACTTTGTTTATTTTGATTTCTTGTCTTTGTGCGGTGTATTTTTTATTTTCCGTCTTAGTACTCTGTTTATTTGATTCAGGTTGAAAGATTATTAGCTTTGATCAAATGCAAATTCAATAAATGACTTTTGCGTCGTCAACATTACAGATTCGGAAACATGCGTATTTCAGTGGCTTGAATATAGTCATATTTGTAGGAATATGTACTCTACCGTTTTATGCTATTAAAATAGATGTTGTGAGTTTGGTCACAGATTCATTGTTTTGTTTTTAGTGACTTTGAATATGTATTTTATCGATGTATTCAATTAATTTGAATGAATGAATATCTTTTATTTGTATATTTTTTTTAAAAAAAAAAAACAAGCTGATGAATTTAAAAGGTAATTTTTGTTCTCTAATGAGTTCTATAAAATCTATTATTAGAGTAATATAAATATTTAGTATTTTTTAATAATATCCTTACATAAATAATTTTTTTAAGGATGGTATAAATAACTTATAAGCTTGTAAAAAAAACTTATATGCTAACTTTAATTATTGTTCGAAATTAAAATGGTATAATTTTGTCCGTTAAAAAGTGATTTCTTTTGCTAGCAATTCGACTTTGTTTATTTTGCTTTCCAGTCTTTTTGCGGTGAATTTTTTTTATTTTCCGTCATAATACAATGTTTATTTGATTCAGGTTGAAAGATTAACTTTTAATCAAGTTCAAATTCAATCAATGATTTTTGCTTTGTTAATGTTGTAGATATCCGAAAACATGAGTATTTTGGGGGCTTGAATATAATCATATTTATAGGCATATGCACCCTGCCGTTTTATACTGTTAACATGGATGATGTGAGTTTATTCGCATATTCACCCTTTTTGTTTTTAGAGATTTTAAATATGTATTGTATCGGTATACCCTATCAATTTGAACGAATAAATATCGTTTATTTGTAAAAAAAATATTAAAATGAAATCAAGCTGATGAATTTAAAAGGTAATTTTCGCTCTCAAATGGGTTTTAATAAAATCTATTACTAGAGTAATATAAATATATAGTATTTTCATAATAATATCCTTACATGTATTTTTTTTAATGATGGAATAAATATAAATTTTTCATAAAAAAAATACTTATAAGTTAAACTTTAATAATTATTTGAAATTAAAATGGTATAATTCTATATGTTAAAAAGTGACTTCTTTTACTTTCTTTTTTTGTTAATTTTAAAAAAGTGATTTTTTCCTTTAAAAAAAAAATTTAAAAAGGTGATTGCTAGACCCTCATAATCAACATAACAACATTTTTATAGAAAACCTTTTAACATAAAAAATAATGAACAAACATTCTCAAAATTATATATAAATATGTTAATTATGAAATAAAAATTAGCAAAAGTGCAAGTCCTGAAATGTTATTGTGTAATGAAGAAATTAAAGCTTATTCCTAAAAAAAAATTATAATAGTTTAAATCAAATATATGTGAAAATATATATTATTCTACCTTATTTAACATCCAAACTATCTTTGAAAAAATATCCAAACTAATATAATTACCTTATTTTGAATAATTTTATAAGAGGACGTCTGGTATTGACACAGTTCAAAGGTGAATCTGTCCTCGTGAGCTTACCTCAGTTGATAAGGACAATGCATAATATATGCAAGGTCTAGGGTTTGAACCATGGACACCACCAAAAAAGTTCAAAGGTGAATCTTACTAGTTTTAGTAAATTTTAATAAAATATTATATCTAATCTCTATTTTCTATTATTATAAAAAAAAAAATTGTTAAAGATAGTAAGATTCCACATTTGGAACATTTTTAAATGGTCAATATCATATTAGCTTAACTCATAATAAAAATTACTTACTTCTTCCAACAAAAAAAATTACTTACTTTTTATTTTAAATTTGTAAATTTTCCTTTAACTCATTTTTTAAGACTTTTTTTCCTTTAATTATAAAGTAAAGAATTGAAAAAGATAATTAAAAATCAAAACCCTTATTTAGTATTTCTTCTTAAACTATATATTTATATTTAATTAATATTTTTTCTCAAAACATAAAAAATTAATGAAAATTTTGCAGTTATTTGTATATTTAAGAGGATTTCACAATTACTAGTATACTAAATATATTATTATATTTCTATAATTAATTTTTTTTAAGAAATAATTACATTATTTTACAAATATAATTTCTCTAAGGAATCTTATTAATGGTTTTGAATTGAATTGATCGGAAGGATTTAGAATGATATTAATAATGGTCAAATAGCTATTTATTCTAAAAATTGAATAAGGAGAAAAAAAATTATCATTTAAAATAACATTTACAATCGTTTTAGAATTTTCAAATTAAATATTTACCACTGGTATTTTAGGACTCGTTTTTTATAGATTAAAAAAATATGATTTTTGGTTTATATTGTTAAAAATGATATTTTGAGAATTTTGTCATTCACTAACTTAGATATATAATGTAAATAAATTTAACGTAAAAAAATAATTTATTTTTTTCAAAGAACATATGTTTTCACAATTTTTTTAAAAGTAATTCAAAATGGTTTTTTAATTTAATTATTCTTTGAAATTAACTATCCAAAAATGTTGTTTTTTTTTTTTGATAAGACAAGAGCAAAATGACATAAGAAAGAATAGTGCCCAACTAAGTTGGTGCCCCACTCTAATCTTTTGCCAATTGCTCATATATATTATTAAAAAAAGGAAAAGTTACATAAAAACTGGGGGGACATAAAACCTGATCTAGTTAAACCATGTGAATAAACCCTAACAGGTAATACATCAATAAGAACAACACATAGTGTATTCAACCCTAATCAATTCTAACAAACGAACACCATTACATATGAAAGGACCAACCGGGCCTATAATTTGGCGAATGAAACGATCGTCAACACGAATTCGGATCACGTACCATCAACTCCCTGCAAAGCAGCAAGCATTAACGACTCTTTCGAGTCCATACAGTCCCATTTCAATCTACGAAACCACAGACAGTTGATAGGGGAGTGGATTTGACCGTCAACACGGAAATTAGCAAAGCCACACACACCAACCATTATTGCGATCATCAGCAAAATAACAACCATTTCTAGCTCAACAACGGTACTGCAACCACCTTCAAAGAAAGTGAACCAGGGACAAACCGTCGTATACGATATGGTTTATGAACCGACAACCAACACATATCAGATTCACGTGCCAACCACCCCTGCAACCAAACAGCAAGCATCATAGCCCTCTCGAGCATCACAATCCACGCCTAACATTTACACAACGTTGAAGGCGAAAGACATTGAACAAAGACTCCCATAAAAGAACCACATACGCTACTGAAACATGAACCAGTCTCACCGTAACATGGCTTCCGACAACAACACACACGCGGCAGCCGCAAGAAGGAAAACGAAACAGATGCAAACTGAAACACCAGATCCAGCAAAGAACAAATCTACATGAACCCAGTCACGGCGGCACAATTTGAACGAATCCAAAACGTCGGCGCTACCTCCGGACCAACACAGGGCGCGCCTAGATCCTGGACTCCCAACAAACCACCGTCGATACAACAGAGAGGCGATGCAGATGGCTTACCCATCATCGCACCACCAACACCACCATCTACATCTTGACGACGGAGATTTGGAAGGAGAGGAGGGCGGCACGTTTCAAACTGTTTACAGAGAGAAGGGTTTCAAACTGTTCAGAGAGGAAAAATTTGATCTCGTGGCATCTTTCACTTTCCAAATACCATCTTGATGAAAAGAAAGTAGAAGAAGAAGAAGAAGAATATATATGTTATCCCAAAAATGTTGTAGCAAAAGAATAAGATATTTAAAATAATTTTTTATAAGCAACTATTATAATAAAAAATTTCATTTAATTTTTCTTTCTTTCTAAATAACTATTTTTAAAAGAGTTATGACAAAGAAACGATACACTTTTTAAACCTAAGTTGTAACAAACACTTATAAAAAATTATTTTTTGAGTCAACTTGATGTATTTTGGCAATTGGTATCAGATTAGAGTAGGGTTCCAACTTATTTGGGCACTACTTTTTTTGATGTCATTTTGCTCTTGGCCTATAAAAAAAAATTGATGTATTTTAAAATAAGTGTTTTTTAGTTCGTATTTATAAAAACAATATTTATGAAAAAAAATTGTGGTGTTCGAGGTTTGAATTTCGGACATTCCATATATTATGCATTTTTCTTACTAACTGAGTTATGCATTGTCCTTGGTGTTGTTTTGTAGTGATGATAGAGGTTGATTGTTTTGGTACAAGATGAATAGAAGGATAACGAGGAATGGATAGATTGTTTTGTACTGGTGTTGTTAACTTTTCCTTCTTGTTTGTGGTGCAGGGAAATGTTTCAAGTAGAGGGGGCAAACAGTCACATTAGAAAGTTGTTTAGATAAGGACCCACTCATGAATTCTGCCAACCGCTCATGTATTGTGCCAAAGAGAAGATCTATCGGTGACAAGGCTTTTGTAAAGCATTCATGAAATTTCCGTCGTGATATATAGCAACGCTCATATATTTTTCTACCATTATCATCAGCACTGCAACACATGCTCGTTTGAAGACATATGCCTTTACTCTTGATGGATCAAATGCATACCTCGCATGGTCTAGTATCTTTTGGATTGCGTGCTTGTGCATCCATTCTCATGCTTCCAATTATATCTGCTCCAACTCTGAAGACTTGAGAATTCTCTGATGTTGTGCAACATAGCTAGAGAGAGGCTCAAGGAGCCTTCATGTAATAATGGAGGAGGGTGGGAAGAGTTCCTGCGACCCAGTAGCATATTACATTATGTTTTGATATTTTCATTTTAAAGGTTTGTATATTATATTGTATTTCGATATTTTCATTTGCATGTTTTATCATTACAAGAAATATTGGATTTTCCTACTAAACTCTTCGAGAAAATTTCCTAGGAGTTTGTTTTCGACGAATTAGCGACGAAATTTTCATAGGAAAGCATACGTCAGTCAAAGAGGGACCCTTATACACAGAAAGGTGGGGTGTGGCAGCTTTTGATTGGCTGCTTTTACCGAGGAATGCTTTCCTAGGAAAACCCTGGCCCCACATGTAGAAAAACGGGTGCATGGAAGCATGAGATTGGCTGCCTTTACCGAGGAATATGTTCCTAGGAAAACTACGGCCCCACATGCAGAAAGACATTGAAAAAAGGGTGTGTGGCAGGTTGTGATTGGTTGACGTTACCGACGAATATTTCGTCGAAAAACTTGGGACCCACAGGTGCACTAGCCGTTTGTTACTGTTGCAGTATCTCTGTGTATAAATATACAACTCTTCACTCACATTTTCTTAACTCTATTTTCTTCCTTACAATTTTCTTCACTCTATTCTCACTCAAATTTTTTTAATATCACTCAAATTTTATTCTCCATCATTTTATTATCACTATTGAAGTTTCTAACACATGTTATTATTGTTATTTTTTTATAATTGATTTCAATTTTACATGTGTTTGAATTTATAAATATTTAATGTAGTTATATATTAAAATAAGTTTTTTTTTTATAGTTTTTTTGGTTCCGATCCATTTTGAGGTTGGTGTTGTTGTTCGTTGTCGTTGATTTTGCTGCCTCCGCTTAGTTCGTCGACTTATTATTTGAGTTTGGTTTATTTCTAACTTAGTTTAAATAATTGCTACAATGGTATATATTAGTAATAAATAAAAAATTTAGCGGGATTTTTCTAAAAAAAATGTTTGTCGGATTAACTTCTTTAAAAAAATATTTAGTGGGATTAAATTAAATTTCAACTTTGTGGATCCTCGGTAATTTAATCGTCGGAAAACATGCACTGCATAACTAGTTTCCTCGGTAATTTCTCGAAAATCAGTGTTTTCCGACGAAATAGGTGTGTTTTCCGAAGAATATTTCCCTAGGAAATCAAGTGTTTTCTCGTAGTGTATAGATTTATCATATTTTGTGTTAAAATGTAAAAATACACGTATATCTATATGTAGAGAAAGTGAATATTCTTGTAAATACTAATTCAATTCTATAATATGAATGTGTTATATTACGTATTTTACACGTTTGAATTATAGAATCTCATGTATGAA
>Ga0315914_1006281_pt1 | contig 16904 bp, 7 predicted proteins | sample MpolenodulesMG_FD_203920 | JGI IMG/M metagenome (GOLD analysis project Ga0315914, IMG submission 203920) | Medicago polymorpha root nodule microbial communities from Los Angeles, California, United States - elongated nodules | ecosystem: Host-associated > Plants > Roots > Nodule | place: USA...
GGATTGTTGGATAAGTCTAATGACATAATCCTAATCAAACCAAGCCATAAACCCTAATTTTATATAAATCTACTTTCTAATCTATTTCACCGTTTTTATAATGAATTAACAAATACCAAACTCATAAAGCGACAACGGAGGGTTAGTATTTGTTAATTCATCATCTCAAATATCAATTCATAAAGCGACAACTGAGCTTTGATATTGGAACAAGTGAAATTAGACAAGGGTTGCGAAACATGAGAATAGTCTAGCAAACCTTGAGACATATAAAGTTTCGTTCTTCAAGGATTCTAATAGCAATCAACCATGAGAATAGGCGTGGTTGCTAGAGGAACACACTCACTGACTTCAAAAGAAGCTTTGATACGCTTAAGAGAAACTTGTCTTTAGAAAGTAGGTTGAATATAAAGTTTAGGTTTGGGGTTTGTTTGTGAAGGGTTTGTTATTATGATGAACCAATAATCTCAAGGCGCTTTTTATTATTCTTTTAAAAACCCAATCTTTACAACTGAACTTTCTTCTAATCATCTTCTAAAAGTTAATTAAATTGAACAACTTCCTATGTGGAACGATACTCTCTTTTTACTACTTCGGTAGAACCGTACACTTGCGGTTTTACTCATTAGTGATCACCTACATGAGTATGATGTCTATGAGGCTCAGCATGATCACTGCGCACAAATTAGGGTTGTAGGCGTGGGCGTTTGTTTGGTTGCGGCATTATGTACTAGATCATCGACGTCTGTTTTTATAATAGGAAAAGAAAATGATTATTTTGGAAATAAAAGAATTCCAATGAAATATTGAATTCATATTTATATATAAATGATGGTAATAAAATGTAACAAAAAAAATGAATCAGTTATAAGATCATACCCCTAAATCATCATATTGTGGTGTTATCTTGTTATCATATGGATCATGTTGTGATGTATCCTCACGAGATCGCCGTTCTTGCTCTTGCAAAGTTCTTTATACCAACTCAATAACTCAGTTCTCCATTGTTCTCTCTATTTCTTGTTGTGATTTTAAAAGTTCTTGTTGTACCTCTAATCTTGCATTCTTAGCCCTGAATTGCTGAACCTCACTATAAATGGGATTGTCCTGTCTACGAGATGATCGACCTGTGCTATTATAAGAGTTGCGGCTAGCATCAATAAATGTGCCAGATGAACCTATATGATATAATGCAAAGTTACTACCAGCACCAACAACACGACCCTTGTTCTTCCCACCAACAGTCTCTGTAAATTTGTGATTTATAATTCCATTAGCAGTGATAGCATCAGCTCGCTCAAAAGGGGGAAGACAATCCTGCTCCCTTTGAAAAGCTTCAAGAAATGTTTTCATGGTCTTCTACATATATATTCAAAATTAATAACATAAGTTATCCTATCTAAAACAAACCAAACATCTGAACTGCTCTAAAACAGAAGCCATAAAAATGCAACAGTGAAAATACCAACAACCCAAATAGAATTATTGAGATTTAGTTTTTTCTTAAATCAACATATATTGATACAACCTAGCACAAGAAGTGAAAAAGTCTAACAGTTACAAAAACTAACCAAACCAACTCACACACTACTGAGTCAACGCAAGCCCCTAGACAAAATAGAACAGCTAAAAGAAAAGAAAAATAGTTCAATTAGATTAAACTCTCTTTTGATAATCAACACGGGGGTTTAGGAAATTCGACTATATATTGTATCATATTTTTATTCTAGTTTATAATAATGCATTTATATATGCAAAAAATTAATGTATACTAATAAAGCTTAAATTAATGAAAAAGTTTACAAATTTATATTTTAATTCAAGGTACAAAATATAATATAATAATAAATAATATTATTTATATTACTTAAATAGGCTGACCTAATACGCTTAAGAGGCTTTTTGAGAGGCTTGTGACCTAGCTTTTTAAGCTAAATAGGCTTAAAAAAAAGCCTAGACCTTCTCTATTTAAGAAAAAAGCCTGGCCTATCGTAGGTTAGGCCGGCCTGGCCTATTCCCATCCCTAACCATGGGCAGGGCTTGGAAGGCAAAACAGATAACTCAAAAAATTGTTGAAGGTGATGCTGATAGGCGGTATGCTATGATTAGGAGATATGTTCACAAGGGTCTATCTTGGAAATAGTGTGAAGATCAATGTGGATAAACCAACTCCATCACTTCAACCCAGGTTTGGTTCTTTTTATTTTTGCTTTGATTGATGCAAAAAAGGGTTTGTCAATGGATGTAGACCATTTGTTGGGGTAGATGGTTGTCATCTGAAGACAAAGTATGGGGGTCAGCTTCTGATAGCTGTTGGTAGGGACCCAAATGACCAATATTTTTCATAGGGCAAGCTGGAAATGGTTCATGGAACTATTACTGGATGACATTGGGAACGACAAAAGATATATGTTCATATTAGATCAGCAGAATGTAACTAATATCCTATAGTCAATTTAAACTTTTTTAATTGCATGTTTTTTATTAATACTTTGCATAATTGATAAATTTTAGGGATTAATGAGTGTTTTTGAAGAGATGCTTGACAACATTGAGCACACAGTTTGCTTAAGACACCTTTATGCAAACTTCAAAAAGAAATTTGGCGGAGGTACTTTGATAAAGGATCTAATGATGGAAGCTGCCAAAGCCACATACTATCAAGGATGGAAGGTAAAGCTGGATGAGATTAAGAAGGTGGATCATGGTGCCTGGGAATGGTTGATGGGCCATCCAACAAAAAGATGGTGTAGGCATGCATTTAGTTACTACACTAAGTGTGATGTACTTATGAATAATTTGTCTGAGTCATTTCATGCTACGATCTTAGTTGCTAGGGATAAGCCTTTTTTGACAACGTGTGAGTGGATTAGGAACTATTTAATGAATAGAATGTCTACTGCTAGAGTGAAGCTTGATAAATGGCAACATAACATTATGCCTATGCCTAGGAAGAGATTGGATAAGGAGGTTTGTATGAGTGGACACTGGACACCAATCTGGTCAATAGATGAGGAATGGAAGGTACACCACAGTTATAATGGCCAACAGTTTTTTGTCAAAATTGACCAAAGAACTTGTGCATGTAGTTTTTGGGAGTTAGTTAGGATTCTATGCAGGCATGCAGTTGCTGCTCTAGGATACAAGCAAAGGAACCCTGAACATTATGTTCATGAATGTTATTCGAGAAGGTCATATGAACTGTGTTATGGTAATGTTGTCAGTGGAATTAATGGCATGGAGATGTGGCCAGAAGTTGAACAAGAAGAAATTCTTCCACCTCACTATAAAAGAGGCCCAGGAAGGCTTAAGAAACTTGTGATCAGGGAGTTTAATGAACTTGGTGGTAGGCTTAGAAGACCTGGAGTTGCTTACAGATGCACAAAATATGACAAAATGGGTCACAATGCAAGGAGCTGTAAAAGTGGAGTTCAAAACCCAGAAGCTGCAAAAAGGAAGGTAATTGTGTAATGGATTTATTTTCTTTACAATTTTATACATAATTTCACTTTCTAATGTTATATGAGTCATTGTTGTTTCAGATAAAGCCAACAAAGAATGACAACCCTGGCACATCAGGAAGCATTTCTAAATCTGAGCTCACTAACCAAACTGATGCTGCAACTGAGCCGACAAACAATACTCAGACTAGAGCTTCAAACATTACTCAGTCAGAACCTGTCAACACAAGCACATCAACATAACCTGCTAAAATAAGGGTAAGAATTAACTGATGTGGTTTTTGTTTTACTTCCTTTCATAACCTACTATAACTAACCATAATTTTTGTTTGCAGAGGAAACTTACAAAACTTAAGGACGAAATTGAAGTTCAAGTAGTCAACATAAGTCAAACAAGTGAGCCTGAACCTGTCGACACAGATCAAGCAAGTGAGCCTCAAGCATTCAACATAAGTCAATCAAGTGCCCCCCAAACTGACAATGTTGTTGCTGATATGTTTGATGAACTACCAGACTCTATATTTGCATCTTTACCTAATTTCCAAACAACCCAAATACCTAACAATGAACCTGAGATCAACACTGAGAAACATGCTGAAAAGTGTGCTCTAAAGCTGAATGGGCCTAGAATGTTTAATGGCCCTAGGATGCTGAATGGGCCTAGAATGCTTAATGGCCCTATGATGCTGAATGTCCCCAAGCCTAGTAATGGTCCAAAGATGCTTAATGTCCCAAAGGTTAAGAAGAGATCCAGTGACAGGCTAAGGAAACTTAAGACAAAGAACATCAAGGGTCTAGGTACTTCTGCTGATGAACCTTTTGAAATAGAAGATGAAACTAAACCTGTTGTCATGTCTACACAATAATCTACTATGGCAAGATGAATGAACTTAGTGCATTTTAAGTTATCTATTTTATTTGTGTAATGACTGTTAGCACTTTATGTGCAGTCTTTTGGCGTAATGTCCTTTGAAACCTCAAGCACTTTATGTGACATCTTTTGGTGTGATGTCTGTTAAACCTAGCACTTTATTTGCAATCTTTTAGTGTAATTCATGTTGAAACCTAGCACTTTATGTCTAATATTTTGGTGTCATATTTTGTTCAGACATAGCACTTTATGTGCATAATTGTGATGTAATGTTGTATTGAAACATAACACATTATGTGGATTATTGTCTAATGACTCATGCTTTTTTATTCATTTTTGTCATTAAGTTGCAAGTGAATTAGAAAGATAAGCAAAACTAGATAGAAAACCAAACTTCATTAATAGATATAAACATCTCAATTGTCATTAAAATCTGAACTTAGATAGAAAAACAATACACAAGGGATAAACTTATATTAACTAAACTAGAATTACATCAACTTAAAGACAACTAAAAAAAACATCCAGGACAACACAAGTGCAATCATCATTCCTGCATTTTTCTTCCTTTCATACTGCAACTTCTTCTTTGTTTTCATATGCTTCTTTGAGGTTGTTTCCTTCCCATACTCCTTGCCTAACTCCTTTCCAAATTCAATACCAATTTCCTTTCCAATGTCCTTGTCAAATTCCCTTAGGTGTTCAGACAACAATACACACTTCTTGCACCCAACTTCAACATTTGAAGATAGAATTTCAATGTTGCTGGAGACAACAGTACACACTTCTTGCTACAGCTACCTTCAGCCTCATGGTTTTTTCTGCAATTCTTTGAAGCAAGCTTCTTACTCTAGGTGAGTCAAAGTTCATCGTCCCATATATACAAATTACAGTGGTCATCATTCTACAAAAAACCAATTCAGGTTGTTTACATTAAAAGGAATATTTTGCTAATTATACAATAACCAAATCGAAATCACTTACCTCCCAATAATTTCTGCATCTCCAAAATTTCCTCTTTGGATTTTTCACTGTGTTTGATACCCACACTTTCATGAACTCATTGCACCAACATTTGGGTGAGTATCTTCCATTAGATACCCCAACAAAAGATGCTTTGCTTACTCCCATTTCACAAACCCTAAATTCTGGACAAGCACTAACCAATTCGAATTATGGACAAGAATTCGATTTTTGGAACAAAGAGGAAGAAAAAGGAACGGACGAAGGAGAGAAGAGAAAAAAAACGAAGAAGAGAAGAATTCGATCTGGTTCAAGAGGAGAAGAGAAGAATTAGATAATTTTTTGTATTTAAGGATTTCTGATTTTGTTTTTTAAAATAGTTAATCAAAAACATTTTTTTGTAATTTTAAATTTTTCAACTTTTTTTTTAATTATAAATGACGTGGACATTTATTTACACGCATGGCATCGAAAAAAAATGAAAAAGAAAAAGAAAATGACACGTCACTACCACGTAGGAGATTATGCTGACTCAATGGGGTCGGGGGACAATCCTGAAGAATCTTCATTTTTCAAGGGGGGAATCTAAAAAAAAATTACACGAGGAAAAACCAAAAGTGCACTATATTAGAGGGCGCAAAAGCACTATTAACCCTTTTTTTATTAACCGTAAGAGAAAAAAATCATTTTTTCCAGTGTTCATTCATCATAAATATTGTTAAGCTCCATTCGTATAAACTTGTAATCCATATTTATTTATTATTTAATGTTAGAAAGAAAGAAAAAAAAAACTCATTTTTTAGTCTTCATTCATCTTAATTTACAATTGTAACAGAAAAATCTTAATTTACAGTTAGAAAAATCGTTTTATTTTTAATTCTTTTGTACAAATTTTTAAGTTCTATTTGTATTTCATGGAGTGTTCATCAATGACAGGCCCGTTCCAATAAAATTGGAGGCTCGGTACTAATATTAAAAATGGTCCCTAATAAAAAAATTAATGAGATTTTTTTGTTGATAGATGTGTGGGTTTGACCTAACTTGTCTATTTATTCTTTATTTTTGTCAAATAATAAGTGTTTTATTTGGACTTACATAACAAAAAAAAATAGTATCCTACATCCCAACAATTATAACTCATATCCTTACAACTAATTGAGGTCTCCGTAAATTGGAGGTCCGACTATGTAGAGCTCTTTGTGCTTGCCCAAAAACGGCCCTGATCAATGACACTACACCGGATGTTGTTTGCCACCGCGTCAGAACTCTTTTTGGCCATCATTGAAAATCTTTTAAGCTCTATTTTAACTAACCGTCATTTTTAAACATTGTTAACTAGTTTTTTTTCTCTTTCTTTTAAACAAGTTGGATTATATCATCATAGGCAACATTGTTAATTAGTTAAACTTGAAATAGGTTTTTTAAGTGTTAGTTTGTTGTATAAATAAATTAAAAAAACAAAATTCATTTTAATTAAAAAATAAATTCATTTTTTTTATAAATATTTGATATTCATATTTATTTCATTTCAGTTTAATAATCAGTTTTAAATTTAATTAAAAAATCTAAATTCATATTTTAAAATTGATTTTTTTTTTTTAAAAAATTGACTGGGACAAGGCCCTCGCAAAACTAGTTCATCAAACCGACATGATATCACATCTGTCTGAAGTGTGTCAATTTGATGAACCCTTGTGACAGGAGTTATCTCAGAAGCACCCCTCACTTTTTGATGAGGCCTATGCCAGGGGTCAGACCATCACATATTTGATAGAGGTTATATCCCTCAGAAATCATTTGCGACAAGTGTTTTTGCAAGGGATCCTGTCCCTCGCTCAACCCTCCGCAAGTTCATGTTTGCCATGGACTGTTATTTTTCCCACAAGTAACGCCCCTGACAAACTACAAATTTTCCCCATCCCTATGGATCTTCACGAAGACCCCATCATCATAAAAAAGACCCCATCAACATAAAAATAATAATTAATTTTTTAATATACTCAATCAAATTCATAGCAAAAAAATACAAAATTTAATCATAGAACAAATAAAAAAAATTAAGACATTATTAAACATTACATATAAAAGAAATTTATACACATTATGTGAAAAAACAAATAAATATGTCATATATAAACTTGAATATATACATATAATTATTTATTTTTGTAAAATACTAAGGTACAGGGTCCCAGCTGGACGGGGGATATGATCCCTATTCGTGTCCCCGATCCATCTTTGAGAGGACATTCTCCCCTCTCCACCCTGTGGGGAAAAATTTCCGACCCATAGGCCCCACACGTGAGAGTCGTTTTGGAGATCCTCACTTACAAATACAAAGTGACATCATAATAATGTACTAAATTGAGCGGTTATGATTGGCTGTTAGTGTAAAATAACTTTACATTATGGTGCATGTTTTTTTTTTGTTGGTTAGCATTGCATACTTCACCGAAATTGGCATAAGAAAATAATAGAATATGAGACTTTAAGAGAGACCTAAAGAGGAAAGATATTAAGCCAATACCATCATACTAATCAGTTATTATAATTATTACTTACATAAATTGAATCATTTCCTTGTCTCTCAAAGTGCACTAATTTGAACAAGACCTCATTTTCATATACTTTTGGTATTTTAGGAAATGTGAAAACAATGCCTTTCCTTCTCAATGTGAAAAGAACAAAAAGAACAAGGGTGATATAAATTTTAGTTTTGGAAACATCTAGGTTCTTCGAATCTTAAACGTAACAATACTATTCCTTTTCCAATTCCGTGGAACACTCCTTTATTTCTGATCAATGTTTTCAAACCATCTGTTGTTTGTGACTTTGTACAAATATTGCGTGTCTAATATGCTTTCTGAAGATTCCTTTTCTTTTCTAATTTTGTTTTAAAAATACTACTAATAACTAATAGGGCAACCAACATAAGTTTCTTTTTTGACTATTTGAAAAGCAAGGTTATGTCTAATTTCTTTGAGGAAATGGTATAAGAATTAATTGTACATACTATTAAAATATAACTATGTGAAATATTATATATTTTGTGACTCACGCGCCAAAAAGGAGGGTTTTGAAACCTTGTGTTGCATGGGAAAAAGGAGAAGCATTTGAGAATATAATCTATATTTTTCTTTTTCTTATGGTTCTCCAAGTCAAAGAAAGATTTCTTGAGCAAGCAGCCAAAGCAAGAAAAAGCCAGCACACTTCCTTTACCACATTCTGCTCCTTTTTTCCATCTTGTGCCAATCTTTCCAAATTCTTTTACTATATCATTTTCATTTTATGTTTGTCCCCTTATGAAATTGTACATAAAGAATCTGTTTATATCAGGAAAATATTATTTATTTTTAAAATTTTGTGTTAGTTTTACTTGTCAAAATAAGCAGAAAATAAATTATGGAAATGAACATGTTGCATTTTCAGAACCAATGAAAATGATAAAATAACTATTTTTACTATTCCCAAAAATGTATTATCTCTTATTAACATTTTATCTTATATTCATCACTACGACTCATTTCAAAAGTCTCTAGTATTCTTATCAACAAGTTAAAATGAACATATATTCTAAGAAATTAATATGAACAATGTTTCATAAAGCAAATGTGACCTAATATACATTGCAATATGACTTAGAATGCCACTGTAGTCAATAATTATAACTTATTATGTAATGGGGTTAACTCCCCATCATCTTTGTGTTATTGTAATGGGTTAGAGTACCCCTTGTACTCCATTTAATAATACACCTCTTGCTTATAAAAAAAAAAATAAAAATATTGCAATATGACCTCATTGTAAAGTCATAATATTATTCACAATGTCAAAGTCAATGGTTGAAAAAATGTTTGTTTTTAAGGAATAAATTGTAATTTATAGTCATAAGGCTAATTACAATTCAATTCTCACTAAGCTCAAAGAGTGCAATGTGAACACCGTTAAAAACATAGAATGAGTAACTTAAAATAGAGATAAAAGGGAAATGTCCATCTTTACGTTTTATATTTATTTTACAAAATTAACTTTTAAGGTGATAACTACTATTTAAAAATACATTTTTTGATCTTATCTCATCTAATATGAGACTCCGAACCCCTCAAACTTAAGACTAGACATTTAGAGTGTGACTCGATTGATATGATAACAGTTATACGATAGCTAGTAACCCAGGAAATACTTGATAGCCTTTGATGCTATTTGAAGTTTTATATAGGGTCTAACACGTCCTTACAAAGTCGACTTGTAAGGAGAGGATGACCTCTAGTTATAAAGTAGAGTTCATCTTTTATCTCATCTAATGTGTGACTCTTAGCACACACCCCTCACACAGAAGATTGGAACATTTTGAACGTAACATGATAGTGGAGACTTGATTACAGGTCACACAATGGATTATGCATAGGCTTTGAATCTTGAAATTTGGGTTGAAATCTTGAGGCGTGATTCTCTCAAGGTCTTCGGTTTAATTTTTCCTAGTGTCAATTTTGGTGGGCAAATCCATATAGAGTTTTGCTCTACCTTTAAATGGGTCCCCCACAAGTGGATTGTGTGGTTTGACCCTTCGAATTAGTCGGTACTTGAGCCGAATAGCAAGTTAAAAAAAAAGAATTTGGGTCGTCTTCTAATTATAAAAACATATTCATGCCACATGTCATACAATGTAACTCGTAAATAGTTAATTAAGTTTAGTAAGAAATAATTATACACACATTTTATATCTTTTTTATAATGTACTTTTTTAGCAGTGATGGGAGAATAATTCACTAATTCAATAATGCTAGGTATATATCATATTACTATTTCAAAACTATTCGTTTCATCATAAATTAGGGTTATTGTTTTCACTAAACAGTCATTAGGGTTAGCCATAGTTAATATATAACATGGTTATTTTGGTAAATTCAGCCATGAATGGCCAACACCTTTCATATTAAAACTTCATATTAGGTTAATATTGGTTATTGGACAATTGTGCATCGAATTTCAATACCTCCAATCAAATCACTTTTGTTGAAGCTTCTCTTCTTTTTCCCCTCTCTCTTTCTCTCTCTAACCAAATTTGATTTCCCTATCTACCATTTTTTTTCTTTTCCACCTCCCTTCTTAGCCTTGGTGCAGCTGGTTGATGGATATTGAACCCTTGTGGGCTATTGGGGGGTGGATTTTTCTTTCAATTTGCATGGCTGAACCTAATACCTCACAACCTATCTCAAAACCACTCAATTTCTTTCACTTCCTCACACTTTTTTTCATCCTTCTCCTCATCATCAATTTATCTCACCAACCAACAACAACCACAAACCCTACAAACCCTTCTTCTATGACTTCTACCAAATCAACTGAATCTAAATCAACCTCGTCGTCAACGACAAACATGCACCCACACAAAACACAAAAGGATGGAGCTGGAAAAGAATTTGGAGTTGATGCTCATGAAGTTCCAAGTGGTCCAAACCCTATTTCAAATCGGTAAGTATAAGAAATTATGAGGTATATACCTCATGAAACCCTATATAGCTAATATTGAAGATGAAAAGGAGATGGAGCTTCATATTTGTGTACTTAAATTGTCATCTTCATACTTCTTATTTTAGTTCTTCAACAATTAATATTGCTATTTTCCTCGGTGAGAGGTTTGTTACTCTTGTTCATCATTGTCATCATCGTATTAATTTTCTTTTCCTTTCTTTTTTTGGGCTGGAAATGTATAGCAAGAGACACTATTTTTCTATATGTTTGTATGTACGGATCTCTATTTCTTTCTTAATCATATCATAGATGGATGGTGAAATGGTACTTTTGTGTTAATTAGTGGAGTAATCATATTATTTTTTTCTTTTTATAATCTGGTGGAACAAATTTAAATCCATCAATTTATGTGCTTTATCTTTTGTTTATTTTCATTTCTTTGGCTCTATACCATACTTGTATACAATGCAAAAAGAGGGTTCGAATTCATGTGATTGAGTTGTTTGAGATATATGTATATAATATATCTATACTTTATCTTTCGGTTTATCTTTAGATCTTGCTTCCCTTTTTCTTTTTCCTTGATATCTGGATCTTAATCAATAAAAATTTAATTTATAACAAAAAAATGATATATTATTTATTTGGGGTGCAAGATTTGATTAAGAGTTGTTTTTCACTTTGATTTGATTTCCATTTCTATATTGAGCCATTTGGCTGTATTGCTGTTCAATAGTGATTTATGATGATATGAAATAAAATGTTTTGTTTCTTGTGGAAAATGTTTTAATTTACCAGAAACCAAATAATAATTATGTGTAGGGTTTAAATTATATTATATTTTGTTAAAAGAATGTGCCAATATAAAGAACAAAAAAGAAGTAGCAGTGGTGGTAATGTGTGTAGGGTTTAATTTGCATGGACTTAAACACTGAATTCAATTGGATTTGAGAACATGAAGAAGTGAGGAAGAAACTGAAAGGAAAAATGTTCAGAGATAAGAACGGAATCTGATGCAGAAAAACAAGGAGGTAGAAGTGGTGTCAGATCCGTGACACAAAAATAGTGAGAGGACTTGGTACCTTTTGTTTTTGCCTTAGCAAAATTATTTCATCTGACTTTGGACTTTTTCTTTTGTCTTCTCAAACACATTTCTCAATAAAGCTGATACCAACCATTTAGGTATTGAGTGAGCCCATGATTTGATAATTATAACTCTATCATTTTTCTTATTGATCAATCACTATCTTTGTTTTCCAATCATATACTTCATCATTAATTGGACGTACCCTCTCTCTTACACATTTTTTTCTTTAAACAACTCATTCTATATAGTTTTATGAAATTGTAATGTAAGCATGCAGGAAACAATTTGAGTTATTAATCATTCCATATGTCTTTTCTATAGATTGATATTTTTTAATTTAAAAGACTAAATTGTAATTTTGCAAATTTGAGGAACTAAATTGATTGATCTTTACAATTTGCAAAACTAATAATAATTATTTACTCTAAACAATTTCATGTCGATCTTTACTTTCTTTTTCAACCGAATTTTGAATTACCACCATCTAGTTCTCGCATAACCAAAGAGTTAAAGGATAAAAAAAAGGAAATTACGATTTGACCACAATTGTCCCTTGCATTATGCAATTATATAACTCATATATATATGCTCCATTTAGATAAGTTGCTTAATATGTTGCTTATAACATAGTGTTTATCATGATAGTCACTTATATATAAGTTATTTTTTATAACAATTGAATTTTTTTTTTATAAATAATAAGTTATTTTATGAAAATAAACCGCGAACAAATTATCTGTTAACTCATTAACTATTTTCGTTAGTTCTCTCATACAATCTCACGAATGTTTATGCTACTAAATACGTTCAAATAAACCGATTCAAAAAGTCCATACTGTGTTATCGTCCTTGCAAGTCAAGGAATAGTATGAAAATAATATAGCAAATATAAAATAACACGAGATTAGTGGGTTTCTTTTCTTATATAAATAATAATTCAAAAAAGAAAGGATGGTTTGCATTCAAATGAATTTTCCTTTTTGTAAAGGTGAATCTTTTGACTTAATTCTGTCGTTTTCTAATACATAATCCCTACCGTGGGGTTTAGTAAATTTTCTGTAGCGTAATTATGGCAAAAGCTAGATAAGCAAAATCTTAAGATGTTTTTAATGGACAATCAGTGATTTGACAAGCAAACTGCTCCAAACCCTGGGACCCACATGGAAGCTAATTGCATTATTATGTTTTGCTTAATTAGAAGTCTTACAAAGATGAAATATCTTGAAGAAATTTTCATTGTCTTCAACATTTATGAAAAAGCACTATTGCTAAACAATCTCTGAAAGCATTAAATGGAACATGCATCCGTCAATTTTTGGGGCTGTCCTTCCATCATAGTCATAGTAGTAATAAAAAGAAACAATTATAGGACAATACTATGTGATTTCATTTCACCACTCATGCGTCAGAGACATTGATTTTGAAAAATGAAGGTAAAAAAAGGTTCAATTTTTATTTATCCATTAATTTCCCCTTTTCAATAACAAGGATTTGAACATTCTGTGCCTTAGATTTTTGTTGATATATATAGTGTGTGTGACTCATAAGCTTAGAGAGAATTCATACATCAAAGAGTAGGGAAAAACTACTTGCTATATTATAAGGAAAAAGTTAAAGAATGTCCTTAGGGCATTGGATAAGGGAACAAAAATAGAAATTTTGTGTTGGAAAGTGATAAAAAGTAGTCAAGTCAACTTGTAAAAAGTTTACAAATTGTTGGTTAATTTAACTAGGGTCATAAGAACACTTGTTAACAAGACCCATATTATAAATAGAATTTTCAAAAAAATAAAGGGTTAATATATATTTACCTCCTCTAATATATTTAAAAAAAAAATGACTTTCATTTTGGTGGTAGCCGGGGTTTGAAACCCAAACCTTACATATATTATGCATTATCCCTAACAACTGAGGTAAGCACATAAGGACATACTACCGAGACTTTCTTCTTTTTTTAGGAAATACTACTAAGACTTTCATACAATTATATTAATACAAAATAATATAAATGGGAATGTAATTAATTATAACAACGGAATAATGGAGGAATTGTCAATAGTTTGTTGCTCTATGTCAATATTAGTGGCTTGATGCACATGGAGATGTTACTTCAAGAGGCTAGATAAAACATTGTGAGATATGTCTGTGTCGAGGACTTTAAATTACCTATACTTACATATGTTAATTGTGACACTATGAAAGGAGAAAACCCAAACAACCAAACAAAAAAGATATATTTGACGCAACTACCCAACCATACAATCTAATTGATTAACATATATCATTCATATACAAGACAATTACCCAAGTTGGCCTTACGCACATGAGTAGACCCACTCACATTTACAGGTGCATACCTACACACCTTGAATTTTAAGATTTATACCCATATTCTTTTTATTTTTTGAGTTTGCAAAATTATTATATTAACTTTCATTCAAACGAGTATTCCATGTCCATCTATCCGCTTTTCTTACTGCGCTAACCTGTATCAATTATAAGTGATATGTTTTTTTTATGAAAATTATATGCAAGTATGTTTGTGACTTTTTTTAAAGGAAATGTTTGTGACTTTTAAATAGGAGAGTTTGCTCACCTTCTTTGTAATACCTATTTTATAGCAAAAGGTTGAAATATCGCAGAGTTCGTGAGTTTGCTCACCTTCTTTGTAATACCTATTTTCTTCTTAGTCATGGTATTGGTAGCAACACAATTGCAAAGAAAATAACAATAAATTAGTTTGTGTGTGTGTTATTTTCTGTCTCCTATATTTTATATGGTTATATCTCCTATCCCATTAAGTTTTTGTTTGGACAATATAAATATCATCTTAGATGGTAGTTTTGAAATGTAAACGTAGTTGAAATGTCATTGATACCTATCACATTATACCAAGAATATGATTTCTCACAAATAAGATTTCTGAAAAATGGGGTTCTGCAAGTAATTATTTCATATATACTTACCTACATATATACTTCCATCAAGTATATATGTACTTCCATCAAGTAATTATTTCATTCATACAATCAATTTACAAAAACAATTTAAAGTTTCCAAACCCTTTCTTTCTACAACTTCTTTGGATTAAAGACTTTTTCTAAGAAATCTGGTAAGATTTGAGGTCTAAATTGTTAAGGTGATGTAGGATAATTGTAAGTTTGGTTTCTCTCATGGGTGGATACACCCCCCATCTAACCTGGGCACTAGCCCGGTCTCAGCACTTACTTTCTTTGTAGCAAGCCCAACCCAATAGCCCATTAACCACTTTAAAAAAAGACTATTACTTTTTTCATCCTATGACATTCTCATGCACCTTGTAAAATTTTCAAAAATACCCTCGAGTTTTCGGATTATAAAATCCTAAGTGAGTCGGATTTTATAATCTTAAATATGGTTATGTATAATCAACAATCAGAATTTCTCCCATTTCATCAGTTTTGAATTTTGCTTTTAAAAAAACCAAAAACAAAGTAAAAAATGATAAAAACATGTTAAATAAAATCATAAAAATATAAAAATATCACCAAAGCGGGAGATATTCAAGTCACTTGATGATGTTGATATTATTCGAACATTCAGCGCAAAGAGGTCTCGAAAAGGGCATTTACCTCCTAATTTTATTTAGCACGCTATTGACAGGTTAAATTTTATCTCTCTTATTTCAAATTGTACTTTTGTTGAAAAATGACGAACCTCTTTTATTTTGATTTATGACTATTTAAATATATTATGTCACATGTGAATTTGCGATAATTTTTTTGCCCAGGCTTTATAAAATTCTGGGCTCCGCCACTGGTTTCCTCAAGGATCTTGGTGGAGCATCAAGAATCTGTTGGAATAAAATGTGTTTAACATTACCCTTTGAGTTTTGATGATAGCAAGGTATTAAAAATTGTCAATTGGATATGCTAATATTTGTTCAAGTGTGCAGGACCAAAGACAAAAATGTAGTGTCTATTTTTAAAGCATAGGTTCTAAAAGAACAAATGAGAGCAATGGAATTAACATGTAGAAAGCTTGAAGCATCTGAAGACACAATGCTCCTGAAGAGATGACGTCATCAGAAGCAACATCACCAGAAGTTGTTTTCATCAGGAGCTGAAGATCATCAAAAGCTGAGAGAATTAAAGCTTCAAAAGGCTGTTCAAACGATTTAATCTCGTCTAGCATTGCAGAAGACTGAAAGGACAAAGCAACGGCTAATTCAAATGGATTTGAAGGCATTGGATGCTTTTACGTTGGAGAGAGTTAACAAAGGACAATTGCACGAAGTGTACAACCACTATCTCCACTACTTTGTTTTGTATCAACAACAAGACAAGAAAAACAGCTATGCCTGCACCAGTGTTCCTCGAGACTTGGAATGGATTTGAAATTGATCCTCCATAGGACAATAACCAAATCAGGCAAAAGATCATTGGTGATTTGGTCAAGCTTCAAACGACTCTTTTTGATGTGCTGGCAATTTCCAACGTATCTTTCACACCTCTATATAAAGGAGTGAAGACCTGCTGTTTGGACATGCAGACACACACATATACAAGACTCAACAACAATTTTAAAGTGTCAAACCTCTGCTGAAATTGTTCTGCTCAAAAGTTCACCTAGAATTTCTCAACAACTTTCATATCTTAGAAGTTCTAGAGTCTTAAAGAGTTTGTATCTAATTTGTATTGTGAACACCACTGATTGTATATCAAGTGTTCAACTTCAAACATATTTCTTTGTAATTCTGTTTGAATAGAAGTCTCTTGCTTGTGTGCTTGAGCAATAGAAGTCTCTTGGAGTTGTGCTTAAGCATTGGAAGTCTCTTGACTGTGTTCAGAAGCATAGGAAATCTCTTGCAGTTGTGCTTGAGTAATTTGAATTCTCTTGCTAGTTGTAGCAGTGAGCAATTGTAATCAGATATTACATTTCTAGTGAACTCTCCTTGGAAGTGCAAGGGGGACAAGACTTCTTCCGGTTTGTGGAAGGAACTTGTATAATTGCTTTGTGTCTTTCTTCTCTCTCTCTCTCTCTCTCTCTCTCTCTCTCTCTCTCTCTG
>Ga0315914_1006282_pt1 | contig 16903 bp, 14 predicted proteins | sample MpolenodulesMG_FD_203920 | JGI IMG/M metagenome (GOLD analysis project Ga0315914, IMG submission 203920) | Medicago polymorpha root nodule microbial communities from Los Angeles, California, United States - elongated nodules | ecosystem: Host-associated > Plants > Roots > Nodule | place: USA...
GTTGACTTTAAAAATAAAATCCGAACCAAACCAAACCAAACCAATGCGGTTTGGGTTGGATCGGTTAGTGCGGTTTTTTCGATACAATATAATTTTTTGTTTTCAACATTAAAATCAAGTTAAAAAGATGAAACACAACATATTTTCAACAATGTTTTAAACTTCATCAAACATTACAATTTAATTTTCATTTTACAATGTTTTCAACAACATAGACCAAGTTAAAAACGTGGACAAAAATTATTTCTATTTTGTAAGAAATAGAAATGACTAAAATTTTATCCTTTTCTAAAGTTCAAGTCGCACATAAATGCGTTTTTGAAATAAAAAGAAGAGAATGAACTTAACAAGAGAAAAAATATATCATTTTATAAAAATTTCTATTGAGTTTATATGAGTATTTGCCTAGCTCACATATGTTTAATTAATATTTTTCTTATGTTGCGTTTTGGTTCGGTTTGGTTCGGTCGGTAAAATGAAAACCGCAAACCAAACCAAATCATGCAGTTGAGTAAGAAAATGATCTGATTACATCCGAACCAAATGCGGTTTTTTGCGGTTTAGGTTTGAGTTGGTTCGGTTTGTGGTTTTTTTATTGGATTAGTTCGGTTTTGAACACCCCTACATTTAGATGATGAAATGACAAAGAAAAACCTAGATCTATGTGAAAATCACTTATTTAGATTGAAATAGAGAGAAAAAATGAAGATCGGTGATTTCAGGTCAATAATTGACCCAAAACCACCCCCTCAATGAAGAAACTGGAAGAGAAAACCTAGAGAGAGAAAACTAGGACCGGCTTGCGTGGTTACTATATGTTTAAACAATTTTTGTATGGTCATAATCACAAATGATTTAGATTTAGACGTAAAAACAAATCGAAAAATATATTAGAGGATTTTTTTTAGTATTTTTAAAACAATTAATTAAGTTTGTATTTTTTATGTGAATTTGTTTACATGATTTATATTTGTAATTGTGACCATATAAAAATTCTTCTTCTCGATGATTATTCCCTTAGATATTATTACAAATTACACTTATGACAATGATAATGAACGTATAATATGTAATATGATTTCCTCTTCTCCATTATTTAACAAAGATCTTGAACTCAAATTCATTCCTAAAAATATTTCAGCAGTTGCACGTGTAGAGGGGATTTGATACAAAAAAAACATTTACCATACACATTAGTAGTGAGAAAATAACTATTCTAATCACGGACGAATATATGTTGACAGAAACGGGCCAATTATCCCCCACAAAATAAGTTGTTTTACTTGCATATATTAAGTAAAATTAGTCATTTTGCAGATCTTTTATACCATTTTAGAAATAATTTGACTAAAAAATTGGTAATTGTCAGGATTTTAGAGAATAAATATGGTGTTTCTCCAAAGGTCACTTTGAGCTATAGTTTTGTAAAAATATTATAGAATATAATATTCTCCTACTATAAATTTATTCTAGAATCATCCTTAACTCTAATCCATGGTATCTTAATGATATGAGAGTGCTATAAACATTATTTCTAACATTCACTTTTTTTTTCTTTCAAATTAATGTAGTTCACATACTTTAAAATAGATTTCCCATAAATTGATGGAATCCATATTAATTTCATTTAATAAAATAGTGATTGTTAAAGAGTATTCCCACCACTTCTCCTCACGATATTATTAAGAAGCAAGGATTACTTTCATCATATACATAATTTATGTGTAAATATAGGTATCCTCCACACATAAGTGTAGAGACTAATTTATGTGATGTTGCATTTTCAAAATTAGATTCGAACTCAAGAATGAATGTGTAACTCACTAGTTTGAGCTAAGAGTTGAAAAGTTGAATGACCTAGGTCTAAACCCTAGTGAGTACTGAAAGAGAAGATACTAATCTACCAATAAATTACTAACATTGATTCTTTCAACAAAAAGAAGATCAACATCATTATGGTCTGTTTGGTAAGACCAAAAAACGAGCTTATAGCTTGTAGCGAATAGCTTATAAGCTCGTTTGTCCAAAAAAGCTCTGTTTGGTAATGTTTTTTCACCACGAGCTTATAACTTATTTCATGAGCTTATAAACTATTTTTTAGACGCTATTCTAAGTAGCGTTTGAGCTCATAGCTTATCATTTTTTCTTCCAATTTTACCCATATTATTTATTCTAAAATTCAGTTTTACCCTTTATAATTTCAAATAAATTATTTATGTTTAAAATGCTCACAAATGAAAGATCTACTTTTTTTTACAAAATTTCATTTTTACTGTTACATTTCATTTTACATTTTCCTAAGGATAATTTAATTGTATATGGTTACGTTAATTTTTTTTCCAAAGACGTTATTTTTATTTTGTTCGGTTAAATTCTTTGCCCATTATATTAAACTTGTCTTGCATCAAGTTTTATGTTTTTAGAAAGATTCACGTCTAGTTTATATTATTTTTTTTACAAATAGTTTTATTGTTATTTGTTTCGTCTATATATTTTACTTTTTTATATTTTATCTTTATATTTATTATAAAGTATACTGAAATGAAAATAAATACTAGAATATAAAATAAAGAGTCAATATCTATTATATAAAAGATATATAAATTAATAATTTAAATTAGCAAATTTCAAATACTTTGGTTGTTAATTTTATTATAAATTAAGAATGTTTTTTTATGTCATTTTACACTTAGCAGCTAATTGAACCGCTAATTTTACCAAATACTTCAACTAACTTATAGCTATAAGTCATCAGTCATCAGCTAACATGTATAAGCTATCAGTCATCAGCTATCAACTAACTTATAAGTTATCCGCTATTTTTTACCAAACAGAGCCTATCACTACTTAAAGCTTGAAGAGATTAACTCAAGTCATCTTATAAATGATCTTTGTATCGTGTATATATAGTTTAAACAACTTTATCGAAGAATAAGTTGAGTATAAGATATTAATAAGCTAATTGAAGTTTTAACTTTAAAATCTCTCTGAGAGTTGATGAATGGAGGAAAGAATTTTTAAAAGAAAAAAGAAACAGGAGGGGGAGTGATATTGTTCACACCCTTAAAATATTATTGATTTAAAAATTTAACCATTTACTACTTTTTAATTAATATTTAATTTTTTTAGGCGAATTGACATTAAATTAATATTAATTTATCAATAACCTCAAATTAAAGAGTAAATGATTAAATTAAATAGTTAAATCGTCAAGTTGATAACATCTTTAAAACTCAACAATGTTGCATCATACGGAGTAAAAAAAGTCATGCAACGCCACATGGATTTCCTTTAAACACATGTACAATAGTTCATTGTGTGAACTAAAATTGATTGGTAACAAGACTACCAATGAAAGTTTGAAAGAAACTTATGTAAAGACTAAAAATGGAAGATGGTATACTTATAGCGATAAAAAAAAAATTACTTAACGTAAATTTACACTTTTTTCGTTTTTCTATTCAACAGATCGTAGGTGGGCATTCAATGGTGCCGATGATCCGGATATCACGAAATGACGACATCTTTTAAATAAAGTTTCATGTATTTATTAATTTGTAGATGATATTATATTCTCTTTTTAAAAGTTGTTGAGAAATTCTCATGAATTCTCTTGCACCTTGTATTGTATGTGTGGAAGGTGAAACCCTTCCTTTATTTATTTTTTCTTGACAAGAACCCTTCCTTTGCTTGGATAAAAAGGTTCTGAATCTTCTTGGGTGACAATTTTTCTTATTTATCCATCCTTTGGTGTTTTTATTCTTTTCCTTTTCCTTTTCCTTCTTTCCTTTCCCTACTTTATGGTTGCTTTCTTTTTTTCGTGGGAGTTGTTATGTCAACCATGCTTCTTACCATTTGGTTGTTGCTTTTGTTTTGTGGTTATTTTTATTTGGTCTTAATGTCAATTTATGTATTGAGTTAAAGTACTCCTTTTACCCTTGTCTTTTTTTTTTCTTCCATATATTTGTTTTTTTTTTGTAGTGATATATTTGTTTGAATTGCTGAAAAAAACTCAAGATTTTCCTAATATTATGTTCAAAATTATACAACAAATTCTAAAACAAAAAAGAAAGGTCAAAAAAGACAAAACGGACCCCTTAAAATTTTCACTTTTGAAAAGTAAAAAAAAGAGTTTACATTACTGTGGTATCTTCCCTGAAATGCCAATTAAAAATTGGTAAGAAGAGTACTTATGTTATGTTGTTTTATTCAAAACTACTCTTATTCAAATTAAGCTTCATTTTCAAAAGATTATGATAACTTCTTTATGCCGTTTCATGGCTGGTTTTCTAACCAAACAATAAACAGGAAAGACTTGCGTTTGAAATGCCTAAGTCATGGTTTTTGCCCACTAGTCAATTTCTGGCTAAAAGCCAAAACCATAAATTTGTACTTTAGCAAATTACTACGTACACTTTATAACTACCACGCCTTTCTACATTTTCTCAATTAATAGAAATCCCAAATTCAAAAGGAAGAAAACTGAAAGCTTTTTATTACTTTAAATTTAATATTTACAATTTCACATCAGGTACATAGATTGCACATAATTCTATCACTAATATTATATTAATAACACATGCATCTAGCTAGCTGGTGCATGTGCCATACCTTAATTAGTGGGGGTACACTTAGTTTCCTATATTATAACTTCTTCCATACGATTACTACTTTAGAATATACCACCAATGTTCATATTTTCTATTCCATTTCTTTCACAATAACGACCCTTGAGGAAGCTGATGCATAGTCTCTTCCATGCCTCCTTATCTGGCTCCCACATACCAGCCTTCTCCTTCAATCTCATAGCAAAATTTTCCTGTCAATTCAAAACAACCAACTCTTACTAAATTAGCAATAATAATCAAATATCATTCATACTATTGTATAAAATGGCACGCCACACACATAAATTAAATGTACATAATACAAATAAAATAAATGAAGTAATAAAGGAAAATGAGGGTTATACCGTGATGAAATTTCGCTGAATAAGACGGTCAATAATGTTCAAAAGAATGTCTTTAGAGTACTCAGGATGACCTTGGATTCCCATAATATGATCTCCATATCTAAACATCTCAATTCCAGTCTTGTCCGATTTAGCAATCACTTCAGCCTTGGCAGGTAGCTCTCTTAACTAAATAATTTAATTCAAACGAGAAATATATCAACAACTAAACTAACTTATCATGTGCTATGATTAAAAAAAATAATGTAAGACTAAAGATATGATAAAATTAATTTAATAAGGTATTGCAGATGTACACATACCTCATCCCTGTGGCATTGAATAATGGAAAGCCTCGTTGGAAGTTCAAGAGAAGACAAAGGAGATGGCAAAGAGGGTGATAATGTTATGTTTCGGACACCAATGTCCCAGCCAGTTGGAGATCGAGTCACCTTCCCTCCAATTGCACGGCCAAGTATCTAATCAAATTAACAGTGCTCTCAATTATTATTATTTCCTTTATTAAGTTAATTAATGGTAGGAAAAACTTGCACGTAAAATATATTAATAATAAACTACTTTTAACTCAGCTTTACATTGGCATTATATGTCACAAAAAAGACAAAGCCATGGTAATAAAGCACTTATATAACTGAGTTGATACCATATCATGTCGTAACGTAAAGTGATGCATGTGAAGATTGCATCATATGGGCCATGCATATAGACAAGTGTGATACTTTTAAAGATTTAGATGTCGCAAAAACTGGCAAAAAATTCTTTTAAAAAGAAAATGTTAATTATTATGATTTTTGTAGCTGTCTGGTTAAATATTAGTAATATGGATGTCATGAATAAATAAATAGATAGGTACAAACGAACAACTAAAGTAATGTCAAGTCATTATCTACGTTTTATCAAGGCAATATCAACATTTTTTAAAAGAAAAAAAATTAAGAATAATGTGAAAAATAACGACTTTAGAGTATAGTGCGTTAAATATTCCAAATGGGAGAGAACCAGTCTTAAGAATTTCTAAGGTATTTTCTTTACGCCATAAAACACGGATACGTCAAGCTGTTTGTTAGTATGTGCCACGTCAGTATTTATCCCTATTCATTTTTATTTTTTTTTAAGTGGACCTCCTGGACCACGTATTACAGCATCATGTACTGGCACTCACCAAAATAAAATCAATACGATTCAATTGCATTAATAACAAACATTAGTAAGAGAAAAAGAAAGGTTTGAAATTGGAAGAAAATTGACTAAATTAACTAACCTCATGAAACCATTAACATAACCAGTGATTTATTATTTACTAAATATGGATTGATTTGATTTAGTACCTGATGACCAAAGCAAATGCCAAGGATTTTCTTGTTCATGTCATTCAATTTCTTAAGCAAATTGAGAAGTTGAGAGACCCATGTATCATTTCCATGTGCATCACTACAACTCCCAGTGATCACAAAACCATCATACAGATTCAATTCATCATCCTTTGGAAACTCCCCACGCGCCACCTTATACACATCCCAGCTTTCACCTTCTTCCTCCAACATTCTCACGAATACCCCAAAATACCCTCCGTACATTTTCTTCACATATTCGGAATCATCTGCACATAACAACACCCCAAATCTCTTCCCACTCCCACCCATTTTCTCCATTCTTAATTAAAAATTTTGGTTTTTGATTCTGGATTTCTCCGGTGATGCTTTCTCCCTCTAAAAATGTTGTTTTATTAGAGAGAGAAAGTTCAAGGTGACAGAGGGATTGAGAGAGAGAGAGAGGGAATTGTTTTGGATACTTAGTTTTGAGATTGAGAATGAGGATGACAACGTTGATGTTTTAAAGGGTTGTTTTTTGAGAAAGGGCATGATTTGTTGTGTTATTTACAACGTTGTCCTTGGTCTAATTACACGTCAAAGTGACCCTTGATTATGACCAAAAAGTGGCTTTACAACGGATTTTATTTAATTTGCTTATTGGAAATAAGTTGGTGATGCCAAAAATAGAGGGGAAATAAGTTGGTTTTGTTAAGTGGGTAAAATGAATGTAACCGGCATTGTGGCTGAAGTGCAAAACCTGCAATGAATCTGCTCTTGAAAGCGATGTAAATTAATTTAGAGTGGAATGTGTTTGATTGATGAAACAATTGATTCAGCTTTCAAGAGTTTCTTAAAAAAAATAAAATCAAGAGTTACATTTGGTCTTTTTTATAAAGAAAAAAGTTACATTTCGTTAAAACAAAAAAAGAAAAGAACTTTCAACAATTACATGGTATTCTAGCACTGCGTTATCTTTTCAGTTTTTCTTAGGTAGGCTCTTTTCTGTTTATTTATTTTTTATCAAACTATTATTGATTGTCCTCGTGAGCTTACCTTTTGGTATGGACAATGTATAATATATGTAAGGTTGAGGGTTCGAACCCTGGACACCACAAAAAAAAACTATTATTGATTAGAAATTCACAACAAATGAGTCATGGAGTTTGAACTCTAAACTCTACGTATATATCAATTGAGTTAAATTTATAGAGACAAATGTTTAAGTAATTCGTACCGGTAGTCTCTTTTATCATATTTGTGTTCCTCAAAACTATAGTTAGGTGCCTTTCTTATCATTTTTCACATGAGTACTTGATTTGCCTTGGACAAATCATGAGATAATGCCCTTATGAATTTTGAATTCTGCTCTTCTTCTAACAAGTGTTACTTCCGTCCAACCAAACTGACCAAAATACCTCTGCATTAGTTAACTAACGCATGTGTAAAACTCTGTGTTTTTTTTGAACAAACATAAAACTTTAACTAACGCTGCATGACTTAAGTCACACAAGTGTAAAACAGGTAAAACTTTGCGTGAGTTAACTCACACATAGTATTAACACTTGCGCGAGTTAACTCACGCTTACTAATATATCATAACAACATTAATGTTGTACTGAGGTGCATTCAATGCACACAAGGTCGTTAATGACTCGTAATCTTTACACGCTCATAATTGAACCAAATAACACCGATTTAACAACAAAATCACATAATCGCACGTAAACGATCAAAATTACACAAAATCATTGTTTTTCTCACAATCACATAATCACACATAAACGATCCAAGCAGTCCAAATTACACAAATTCGCTGGTAATGACCCGTAATCATTTAATCACACCTAACGATACGTAAACGATTCAAATTACATGATTTTGTACTTAAATTCTCAAAATCATATAACGGTCCAAATAACCAAAATTCATCATTTTTCTCAAAATCACATAATCACATTTAAACGATCCAAATTATTAAAATTCGTCGTTAATGACGCGTAATCACTTAAGCGCATATAATGACACATAAACGATCCATATTACATCAATTTGTCCTTATATTATCAAAATCACAAAGTCTCACATAAACGATCCAAATTACACACAACACGAATTCATTAAAATTCAACATTACGGACACAAATTCGAACACATTAGACTATTACACGTTCATTAATATTACACTTCAATGGATCGAACATAAAGATGTAAAGTGTTGTCCTCAACCAATAACCTAACCATGTAATCAATGTCGCTATCATCTTTGAGAAGTTGTGGATAATACACGGTCTTCCATAAGTCCTCTTCCTTATCCTCCCCCAAGTCCAGGCCTGCCACATTTACTATCACATCACATATTCTATGATTCAAACTAATATAGATAAAGAAGTCGACAAGTTTTGCCTTCAACTCGTCCAACTTGTCGATGGGGTTTACAAAGAACCTAGCCCTCTTTTTCACATCTACAAACGAACATGAAGTTTAACTGGATCTTGTGCATCTTCAGACATGTTTCACTTCGCAAAATACAATGAAAAACAAATATGAGACAAATGAGATGAAATAAATAGTTGAATAATTAGAGACCAAAAAATGGAGCAATAATTGACGTGACATAACCGGCCACCAAAATAAAATTTACTTCATATATTTATATAATATTAGTTACATATTGACCACAAATATCCAAAATATCCAAATTACATATCCGGCCACCAAAAAATACGTCGGTGTGATATCATGCAAAAAATAGGACAAACACCGACCAAAAAGTCTCATAACCTATAACCTATCTAAGTAGTCTAGCGATAGCGCTAAATTTCCGTCTTCTTCCATGTCTTCAAATTCTTGTTTCTTTTTTTTTTCCGAAGTGGGAGTATCATCAAACACAATTGGATTGTGCTCATTTGTTGGTTTCTTTGGCGGCTTCGGCTCCTTAGGCATGAGTTCGTTGAATGCGGCTTGTCTATCCAAAAACTCAAAATGTCAATTCTCTGCCTCACCAATCTTGTTATTATTCCACTCCATACAACTCGGTGGTAACAGACAACCTTCCTTCAAAGTAACATGAAGATAGTGGTCGGGAATTAAGCAAAGACACATGATATTGGAATGTGGCTTAAGTGGTGGAGCACTTCGGATAGGAAAATATGTCTCACATATACCTTTTTCGGGCAAAGTTAATGGAACAACGGCTCTATTGTAGCATGTAGCAATAATGTGACCCATATCCGGAGTGGTCAACCACTTATCTACCGGCGCAATACCACTTCTACATGTTGGAGGGTGTAAACCATTCAAGATTTTGTTATAACGGTCCTCCGTGTCATATATCGGCATGTAGTCACTCTTATGATTTCTCAACTCATGAATAAGTGCTTGACGAACCAATACATGATCTTCCTCATCCATCCCCAAGTGCCTAGCTATGACCCGGAATCCACAATTACCATCCCCTTTTAACATTCACAATTTCTTCAACAAAAGGTCTCATGATATTTGGAATTTGTGAAATGTATGGGATATTCCAAAAAGGTTTTGAAGTAGACGATGAAGCTTGTGAGCGGGAGTAAGTGTCAAGGCATGCATCTTTCCTCTTTGGAAGTGACTTCTTTGGTTGTGAAGGTTGACTATCCGGATTTTGAGAATAAATAACCTCCCACTTAGAGGAGATTCGACCCGTTGATGACACTTTGAGTGTAGACCTCTTCCTTTTAGGTGCTCCCTTGGTTACCACCTTTTTTGGAGGTGGAGACAAATTTGCGGCTTCTGGAAATGCTAGTTGACGCAACATCTCTTTGATGTAGAGTTTCATCTTGTAAGGGCATTTCTTGAGACGCTCTTGAATGCCATTTCACTCCTCCATCACGAAAAAATCATCATCAACCTCTTCTCCTTGTACACTTAACCTTTTCCAATGAGGGTATATATCATCCAAGATAAGAGGCAATTTTTGCTTACTCTTTATGACAATAATACACACACAAGGTAACCCGTACAATGTCTTTTGTACACAACCACAATCTTCGTTACCAAAGTCGAATGTCTTGGAGCGTTTCATTTCTTCATAGATAAATTTCAATGCGCGTCTAGATACATAACCCTTGAACTCTCTCATCATCTTGATTTTTTTGTATTTGTGTTCTAAGACCGTTTTGTTCCTCCCAAAACTTCCTTGTATCTCACCAAATTGCACGGCCAACATCTTGTCAATTTCATCCCAACATGATGCCAAATCACCCACACCACTCCTCAAATATTTTTTCAACACTCCATGAGCTGATTCAACAATGTTGGTGGTTCTACACCCTAGATGCAAGACTTTATTCGTCCAAGCCCTCGCAAATTTTTCCTTAAGGTTCAAAACCGTGGTTTCAACATATTTTATGAATTCAGGAAATGGCATGCATACCTATTTGAATTTCAATAAAGCACTTACATATGATTCTTCCGTAGGAGATTCGACCAACTCTTTCCAAGCGCTCATGATTTTCTCAACAACATCTCTATTCTTCTCCTTGCCTTCTTCACTTGTTTCTTGCCAACTTTTGCACCTTTAGGAGGCTTTGGTATAACTCTACAATTTGTGATGCACTTAACCCTTACATTCTTCCCAATATGAAAAAAACAAAGATCTTTCACCATCTTAAGTGCCCAAGTAAAGTTATCCTCTTGTTCAAAGTGAAGAAAGGTAAAACCAACAGAATACATCATTTTGGTAGAGGTGCAACCAACTATCTCAAATAACGGCATCCGGTGGTTGTTGGTTTTGTAAGTGGAGTCCATGACCAAAACAGTCGGAAAAGCGTTGAGCAATTTAATTGACTCCGGATGAGCAAAAAATATGTCTTCAAGAGTGGTTTCCTCACTATTGCATCTTGTGAAATAGACATATTGATTCTCCACCAACTTCCAAATCAAGTATTGCAACTCTGTCATGTCACCTCTTTACCCCTTGCGCCATCTTGTTCGCACATTGTACACTTGCTTGATAGTTGTCACACTTTCTTTGTTATTTTGCTTCAAATTGGTGAGAATATTTTGAGGCACCGTCAAGCTCTTTGTCATGTCGATAACTTTTTTCTTCTCCGACACACTAAGTATACCCGCAAGAAGGTGGCCTTGTAACTTTTCCTCCAAGTCATGGTTGTGCATTCCACAAAGCATTGCAATCCACCAATCATTTGTATCGTTATCAAAGAATCCTTTCAACCTAAATGGACATTGACATTTCCTTGAGTCGATGCCTTCAAGGTTTGGTTTCTTCCTCGTCTTAGGTGGCTTGTATATCCCCCTCATTTCACATTGCATCGGTAAGTATGGCCTTTTTAAACTTGATTTATCTATACAAATAGTAAATTCGGCCCTTGCCGCTTGTCGACGAACCCAACCAAGTAACTCTTCTCGCTCTTTCCATCTTGCATTTGTTTTAAAAAATGAGGCGGTGTCGCAAACTTTGCAAACAACACCGATAGGTATCGGTTTAGGTTCCTCAATTTTACCAATGTTAGCTTGAAAGGGAATTTTGACTTTAAACGGCTTCACATTAACGGTTGGTTTGACATCGCCGAAACCTACACCGGAAGCTTCGCCGGAAGCTTCAATTTTGGCCGGTTTCGGTTCAATGTCATCACCCGCCACATTGTCAACCATCTCACTCTATGTCTATTGAATAAAAAAATAACAAAGAAAAAATAAATAAATTACTTGTGAAACAAGCTAACCCAAGAACAAAAGTGGCGTAAAAAATTCAAAAAACTGGTGTTCAATAGAGTGACTTAAGTCACACAACACTTTAACTCCAACGTGACTTAAGCCACACACCCTTTAACTTCTGCGCAAGTTAACTTGCGCCAAGCCCTAGTGTCCCATGAAAACCAGACGTACCAAGCACAAAAATCAGCAAAATGAGATGAGTTTAGATGAGACAATACCTGATAGTTGATACTTGATGAGCGTAGAAACTTGCTTCCTGATGATTTGCATTGATTTAGAATGAAGATTTTGACCCAAAATTTCGCACTTTTTGGGATTTCGAAGGTGGAGGGAAAGAAAATTGTGCTTGGATTATGGACTGATGGGTTTTGTACGAAAACAGTAACTTTGCGTGACTTAACTCATGCAGCGTTACTTAAGTAACGTAGGGCTAAGTTGGTCATTTCAGTTGGGCGCGAGTGTTTTGTGCTGGGAAAAGAGCTGAATTCATGAATTTTTTGACAAAAAATACACAAGAATAAAATAAATGAACCAGAAAGATTATTGCACATTTTCAAGTGACATTGTGCAAAAAAATAAAAACACGAGCATGGATCTTTGAAATGTGAAACCATTGGCTATAACTAGATACATGCTCCAAAGTCTAGACTTGACACTTCAGAATTTATTAACTAATTAAAGAGAGCATGTTTTACACAAAAAGCGCACATGAATCATAATTCAATCTTTATATTCATAAACCACTGTAAAGAGACTTCTTCCTCCTCATCCTCCTCCAAGAAATAGTTTGATTTTTTTACTTTTACATCTATTAAATAGATAAACGAATCGTTTGGTACCTACTCTTAGAAACTATACTATATCTATATGGCATAGACACTTATGTTTTTCGCTGTTGTTGAATGTCAATGACTTGTGTTAACAAAATTCAGATGGAAAGATTAGAGATTGAGAATTGAAAAGAAAGGATACGCATAAACATAACTATAAGATAAAAACTCTTAGAAATAAGATAGAATCCTAAACTATAATATATAAAAATGATCAAATGATTATTAAAAAATATAACGCATGCATGCATAGACCGTCTTCCCGTATATCTTCTCGGAAAATTCTTAATGATTAGCTATGTGGTTGTCACATGCTTCTCTACTAAAAAATACACTTGAACAAATATTACACATAAAAAAAAACTATTCTTTGACAGACGTCACCACGACAAATATTACACATATAAAAAACTATTCTTTGGCAGACGTTGACAGACGTCACCACGCCTAGCACATGACTGAGAGCATATCCACAACCATCACATTGACACTTTTGAAACTTCGTCAACAATCAAAGCAAACATGGAACATTGTTAATGATTCTTAAACAAAAAATATGAAAAAGAAAATACCAAAAGTTATTGACAAACAAAGTGTATGTAGTGAATTGAAGTTTGAGGTAAGTCACAAATTTATATTGCATAAAATAAGAGATTATATTTTTAAACAATATATCCAAGTAACAAAATTAATTTTAAAAGTACACACAAAAAATATTATACATAATATAATATAATATTAATTTTTGTCTATTTAATTTAAAATAGACACTGCTTTATCAGTGTCGACCGTAACACTGCTTATTTTCATAGAATTTCTAAAATCCGGGAAGCAACAAAATCTATTTCTTTTTTACAGGATGGAGAGAATATTATTACTGAATCCACGGCTATAGAGTCTCATATTATCTCTTATTTTCAGGCAATATTCGGAATGGAGAATAATTGTACACTAAACACTTTGGTGGATGAAACAATTCCCTCTCTAGTGACAGAGGCGGATAATCAGATGTTGTTGCGGATTCCTCTGAGTGCAGAGATTAAAGATGCGGTTTTTGCTCTTAATGGTGATGGGGCACCGGGTCTGGATGGGTTTGGTGGTCACTTTTATCAAACGTATTGGGATATTGTTGGAAAAGATGTGGTGCAGTTCGTCCAAGAATTTTTTCAAGGTGGTTTGTTGCCCAATAATATTAATTCAAATTTGATTGTGCTAATTCCGAAGGTGCCAGGTGCAAATTCTATGGGAGACTACCGCCCTATTGCGCTTGCTAATTTCCAATTCAAAATTGTTACTAAAATAGTAGCGGATCAGCTTGCTTATATTACTTCTCGGATCATTTCTATTGAGCAAAGAGGTTTTGTCCGAGACCGTAACATTTCCGATTGTATTATTCTTGCCTCCGAAGCGATCAATTCTCTTGACAAAAATCAGTTTGGTGGGAATATTGCTCTCAAAGTCGACATATCCAAGGCTTTCGATACATTAGATTGGAATTTTTTGGTGTTGGTCCTTAGCAATTTCGGCTTTGCAACAACTTTCATTGATTGGATTCTTGCCATTCTAAATTCTGCCCGTTTATCTATTTTGGTTAATGGTAAGGCGGTTGGTTTTTTCGCTTGTTCTCGTGGGGTTCGTCAGGGAGATCCTCTTTCCCCTCTGTTATTTTGTTTGGCTGAAGAGGTTCTTAGCAAAGCCCTCTCTGGTTCGGTTGTTAGGGGACGCCTCACTCATATGTCTTACTGTCGTGGTACTACTTTCCTGACCCATGTGTTGTATGCTGACGATATTATGATATTTTGCACAGGTTTGCAAAGTAACATCCGGGAGCTCATTAGTATTTTCAACAAATACTCAACGATTTCTGGGCAGATTGTGAATATTTCAAAAAGTCGTTTCTTCACGAGTTCAATGTCTGTGACTCGAATAAATATGATTGCAAATATGTTGGGTTTCAGTGTTGGAACAGTTCCTTTCTTGTACCTTGGATGTCCTATTTTTCAAGGAAAACCAAAGGTAATTCACTTCAGATCGATTCTAGACAAAATTCGAAACAAATTAGCTACTTGGAAGGGAACCATTCTTTCAATTATGGGCAGGGTGCAGCTGGTGAAATCTATTATTCATGGGATGCTTGTTTACTCATTCCATGTTTATTATATGGAGCGGTGATGTCCTTTCAAAAAAAGTTTGCACGGTTTCGTGGAGTGTGATGTGTCGGCCTTGGTCTGAAGGGGGGCTAGATATAAAGCCAACGTGTTTAATTAATGAACCATTGATTCTGAAGTTGGCTTGGGATTTATTGGCAAAGGACACTCAATAGTCTATTCTTTTCAAAAAGCGTTATTTCACTAATGGTAAACCGATCACACACCATTTCAAATCCTTAGTTTGGTCGGGTATTAAAGTCCTAGTTGGCACAGCCATGGAGAATTCTTTGTGGATTGTAGGAACGGGAGAGAAGATTCAGTTTTGGACGGATAATTGGCTCGGTGAACTGTTGGTAGACTTACTTCATATTGACTCGGATTTTCATGGTCATCTTAAAGGAACGGTTTCTGAAGTTATTGTGAATGGTGGCTAGAATTTGCATGCGGCTTTAACAGGCTATGGGGACATAAAAGATCACATGGAAGCAATAGTCTTGCCCACAGGCAAGCTCCCTGACGTGATGGTGTGGACTCACGCTCCATATGGTATTCTGACATCGAAACTAGCACTCTCATTTCTCCGTACGAGCACCACTTTGCTGCCTTGGGCGGATCGCATTTGGAGCCCTTCTATTCCGCCTTCTCATTCTTGTATTTATTGGAGACTCCATCATGGGAAGATGCCTACGGATGAAAACCTTAGGAATCGTGGCTGCATTGTCGTGTCGGTTTGCAGTTTATGTTTGATTGCGGATGAATCTTCCGATCATCTTTTTCTTCGGTGTCAGTTTGCAACGCAATTATGGCACTGGATTGGTGGTAAGCTTAATTGTGTTATTGACCGTTCCTCCGTCAACACTCTTCTTTCTTGTCAGACAGCCAGGTGCTCTTCACAGGTATTAGACATTTACATGGCAGCAATATTGCACACGCTTCATACAATTTGGTGGGCTAGAAACTCCTTGCGTTTTACAAATGTAAAGCCAACGTTGCATTCAGCCAAAGTTCGTATCCACTCTTTTATTGCCATGTCCGGGAATGTTTCGAAAGGTAAGTGGCTGCCCTCTGACTTCTCTTTTCTTGCCTTTTTTTTCAATATCTCCTTAGTGCCGAAGGGTCAAAGAAATTATATTGGTTTTGTGGAAGACCCCGACTGCCCCGTGGTTGAAAGTAAACACAAATGGATCGGTGATTGACGGCTTTGCAGCTTGTGGGGGGTTGTTCCGTGATAATTTAGGTACTTTCCGCGGTGCTTTTTACCGTAACGTTGGTGCTCAGTTTGTTTTTTATGCGGAAGTGCATGGTATTATTTCTGCTATTGAATTTGCTGCCAGAAATGGTTGGAGAAACATTTGGCTCGAGAGCGACTCCACCAGTGCCCTATTGATATTCTCGAACTCAGCATTGGTTCCGATTTTGTTACGTAACAGATGGCATAATGCGCGCAATCTTGGGATTCAAATTATTTCTTCTCATATCTTCCGTGAAGGAAACTGTTGTGCAGATAAGTTGGCAACTTTGGGTCACTCCATAGTCGGGGAGATTTGGCTTGACAATCTTCCCGATGAGGTGAAGATTGATTTTTATAGAGACAGATGTGGTTTACCTAACTATAGATTCCCTTAATTTATTTTTGGGCTGTTTTTATTTGGTTCTCTGTTTCTTTTTATGTTTTCTGTTTCTTCTTTGGTGGGTTTTGGTTTGGTCCCCCCACTTTTGTAAACATTCTTCCCCCTTTTTTTAATAAATTTTTCGAGTTTGGCGGCATATGATGGAGGTATCTCGGGGTGCCAACCTAGTTGGGATGTCGATGTTGCCTCCTAATGTCTGTCCTTTCTCCTTGCTTATCAAAAAAATATATTTAATTTAAAATATTATCATCGTAATATTATATATATATATATATATATATATATATATATA
>Ga0315914_1006284_pt1 | contig 16903 bp, 5 predicted proteins | sample MpolenodulesMG_FD_203920 | JGI IMG/M metagenome (GOLD analysis project Ga0315914, IMG submission 203920) | Medicago polymorpha root nodule microbial communities from Los Angeles, California, United States - elongated nodules | ecosystem: Host-associated > Plants > Roots > Nodule | place: USA...
ACTTTAAATTACTTGAATTTTTGTATTTTTTGGTTTTATTAGGTAAACAATGGTGTTCTTAAGAATGATAAGTGCTAAAATGAATGGGAGGATCAAGGCTGAAAGTTAATGCAGTGAGTTTTTTTTTATCTCTATTAATCTCTTTTGTGTTCATTCTCTTAAAATTAATTCTCAGATTTTGTGTGCATTTCTCTGTTCATGCCAATTACTCTTTTGATTCAATTTCATACATCTTTTTTAATATGTTTATGCATGTATGTGTGTTTGTCCGTAAGTGTGCATGACCCATTAAATTAAGAAGACTAATTTGGTGCTATGATTTTTTGAATCTGTATTGAACTCGGTACTAGAGTTTATAACACTCGCACACAATGCACACCAACCAATTGTGTCTACCTTGGATGATGTTTGAGAGAGAGATAGTTCCATCCAAGTTTAGTAACATACAAGGATATTCTCAGTTCTTTTTCATTTTTGACACTACTGGTTTGTAATTGGACATGATGTTTTTACTCGGCTGCTGTTTTAGCATTGATGTGCTATGAGAATCGTAAAAGTAAGATTACTGTAGGGCCTGCTAATGTAGAGGATTTCTGGTGTGCGACCTTCAAGGTAACAAAATGAGAATATATGTCAAATTGTGTGACCAAGATCATAATTAAAATTATCTTTGGTCATAAATAATCTCAGTGATAAATATATATTGATTGTACTTATTTAATTTAATTTGCGGCAAATGTTGCTCTCTATTAATGAAATTGACTTCTAAATATTATGTTACGCAGCAGTTCTTGCAGCCAGAGTGTTGATCTTTTTATGAGTGAATGTTTTCTTAAGGGGCAATGTAATTAAATGGCTCGAGATATTCATCCTTTTTTCTTAACCTTTATTTTTTAAACTGTTATGACAGCATGCATTTTCATATAATATGTTGAAAAGAAGGACTACAAAATATCTATAATGTAAGGTTTTGTGAACATTATACATCTTCACTTAGTATTAGTTTTAGGTAATTGGTTCAACTTCTAACACAATGAGAGTAAAGCTTGGTTCAACTTCTAACATAATTCAAAATTGTACTTTTTACAATTTCATAACTCCACTCTCTCTAAGATACACATGACTTTTCTCTTCCTCTATGTACTTCCTGCATCCCAATCTCTCTCTTAATCCTCTCAACTCCTTTTTTTTTCTTTTGCTCGATGTTGATGATGAACTTATAAGTTTTCTGCTATTACGAATATGATGAGGTAGAGGGAGAATGGGACAGTGCTGGTGTCTTTAGCAGAAGAGGGGCAGTGTTGGTTTTCTGCTACTTGGTGCCTGACAGAATCTGTTTTCAGCCCAGGAGGTTATTGTGTGGGCTTCTGTTTTTGGGTCTTTTTTGGCTTTGTTTGTGTCAGTTGGCCCATCTGTTTCTGAGGGGGTGTGGTCTGTTAGCAGGGGGTTTTTGCTGTCCTCTCGGGTTTTTTGTTTTTCGGTTGATTTTCTGTCTATATGCGGTATCTTTGTTTGTTTTTTCTGGTTTGTGCAGTAGTGTGCGTCTTGAACCGGCCTGCCTTTAATAATATTTGCGGATTAAAAAAAGAAGATGAATATGAAGTTTAGTTCCAGTTCTTTATTGCTTATATTTTATGCTTTTTTCTCCATGTGACTCTCATGGAACACCTTTTCTTTGTGCCATTAAAGTGCATCATGTTTTCTCTAAAAAATTAAGGGTTGTGTCATAAACTATGTAAATAAATTAAGTGTTGTCATTAACTATGTAAGTAAACTTTCTTTCAAATTTTGATCACAGGAATGTCTAAGTATGATGACAACCGATGGTTTAGTTATTGGATTGTTTATTAGTAATATTTGATGCATGTTTTTTTTTTGGTGCAGTGACTTTTACTTGAAGCCACAATATCAAATAACTATTGTTGAGTGATGACAATAAGTCATTTTCTAACAACTTTCAATCTCTAATTGTAACAGTTGAATAGCTACTGAGATTCTTAAGATTTTGTTGTTACTATTGATGGCAATATTTCAAAGGTGGAACATTTGTTACAACTTCAATAATATGTTCCTGTAGCATGGTGTCTAATGTGAACATATTTGAAGGTAATAATCATTGAATCTTTTTTATAAATGTTCCTATTATTCTAAAAATCGTTGTTATGAGCTTATACCAAAATTAAGTCAAATTCTAAAAATCATATGGATTAATGATTTAGAATGCATTAAGTTTATGTAGCCTTATTTGATGATTTTGACAGATTATAGTTTCTCATCTTACTCTTCCTTATACAGGTTTAATTGAAATGAATACTTGATATCTAGATGATATCACCACAAGATGATTCTTCTTTCCTTTCCATAACAGGCTGAAGAATATATGATTAAATTGCATTGTTGATATTTGTTCCAAGTGTTGGTTTCACACGGGAGGGCTAAGGTGTATTTTTGAAAGATAGATACTGTCTTTTTATAAATTTATGTTTCTGCAGTTTTTATTCTTTACTGCTACATGTTTTCATTCTAAAGTCGTAGTACAAAGTTTCCAGCAACATGGGTTCCTAAAACACATGTTACTAACTCATCATTTGTCTTTAAGCGATATTTATATAACAAATTTCAGGAAGCAAGACATTTGTAAATTTTAAAGGCTCCAATTTAAAGACAATATCATACATGTACCAATTCATCATTTGGACTTTGGAAAGACTTGAAAGTATAAGATATCAAGATAAAGAAAAGAACTCAAAGGAGAATGTTCAATGTTCAAGAGAGTCACGAAGATGTTCAATAAAAAATTTCATGATTTATATGATTGTAAATTAATATCATTGTAAAACAAGATTAAGTATTCTATTGAGCACAAAGAAACCCATACCGACTTTCATTTGTAGATCTAAATTTTACATTCCAACAAGTAATTTTAATCTTTAAGAATATGGCCATATTTAAGAATATGTAAGCATCACTTGATCTTTTACTCTAAACGTGATCTCTTCTTTTTTTTTGAAGATAGCTCATGTTCTAGATTTATGCCCTTCCATTTTTCCTTTATATTCTTAAAGCAATTTCACCATTTTTTTTTTGGCAAGAACTATAGATCGTTTGTGATTGTTAATATTTTTAAGAGTTTTTATGTGAGTAAATTAATGTACATTGTTTTTAAGTTGAATTAATCAGTCTCAAGTAGTTAATGAGCTCCTTCAGAGGATGAATTGTTCAAATGAACTTAAGTTTAATTTTTGGATGAAACAACTATTGACCAAACTTTATTTATCTCACATTCTAACTTTGAATTATCAATGTCTTTTTTTTCCTGAAAACTAGAGGATTAAAACCAAAATAGAAATATGTAGTATAACTTATTGATTATTATTATAGTCGATAGGACCCGTGCGTCACACGGGTCAAAAGTCTAGTTTATTTATTTATTTTTTTGACAAAATGTACATTGGTGAATTGTTAACTAACATAAAATTTCAAGTCAGCACAAATTCTGCCTCTCATTTGCCTTAATTAAAACCGAATTTCATCTTTTACAATTTGCGTGACTTAACTAAGTTATGTTACCAAAATAAAACATTAATTAATCTCTGACATTATATTTTTATTTTTTTAATTGCAGTTTTGATCCCCATTTTCGTCTTTTTGTGAAATTGGTCCCGCTATTTTTAAAGCTCAACAATTTTTGTCCCTCCATCATATTTTTTAACTAAAAAAGGTGACGTGATAGGTTTTAAATGTTATATGATAGGCAGATAATAAAATATCAACATTGATGAAATCGAAGGAAATTTCCTTAAAAACTTCATTTAAAACATGCTATATCATCGTATTTTAGACAAATTATTAGATAGAAGGACCAAAACTGTCAAATTTTAAAATAAGGGGACCATTTTTGCAAAATGGTGAAAATAAGGAGACCAAAACTTCAATTAAACCTTTTTTTTTATGGTTAAGTAGTTTAATAGTTAGAAATTCATTTTTTAAAGATGAAAAAGTAGAAAATTTGAAACTCCGATCTCTCTATATAAGCTATCAGCTAGCTTATAAGCTATTCACTATTTTTAACAAACAGAGCCTATAATGCAATATGACTATCAATTTGAATTAAACTTAATTTATTCCCAATTTAAAAATATTGAAGACTTTCTTTAAAAAATATATATATAAAAGGGTGGATTCTAGAGTGAGGGTTCAATTAAGTCCCTCACCGGTGAACCATATAAAATATATCATTAGATTAAATTGATGTTCCAGATTTGATATTTTTTTTAGAACATCTATGTTTTGTCACATACAATACTATCCCTATTCTCTCTCTCTCATATGTGTAACCACTTCATCCTCCGTGCCTGAAACATCTTCTCCAACGATTCATAGTTACACTCTTTTACTTTCTGATTACTGCTCCTTTTCTTCTCCTCATATTTTCGGTTTTTTTTTTAATTTTAATTTAGCAACAAGTTTGGAATAGTCATGGTTTGGTTGATGTTTGAATTGAGATTTTGAAGTAATGAGAATTTAATGGTTTGTTCTTTCCTTTTGTTTTGCCATGGCTACATTGAAACTAAATGTTTGCCATTAAATTTGAATCAATTGAACTGTAGCCAGAAATCTAAAACTTGCAAAATACCACCATTGTAGTTGGAGAAGTAACGCAAATGGAGAAGAGAGGGAGAATATTGTGTGTAAAAATGTGTATATGTTTCCCTTTTTATTTTCATTAAATCTAAAATATTGATTTAATCTAATGGTGTATTTTATATGGTTCACCGGTGAGAGACTTACTTGAACCCTCACCCTAAAATCCACCGTATAAAAGACTTGTTTAATTTTATTTTTTTTGGAAACTAAACATAGGGGAGAAAATTGTCGGATAACACACGAAGTCTACTCTTGTTTCTATGTTTGTTTTGGTTTTAAAATGGAAGTGCAAACAATTATTTCTTTTCTTGTTTCAGTCTTTTGGTTTCTCAGACATAAAAAAACAAACAAATAAATAAACTCAGTCTTAAAAATAACCAACCCCTCGTGTGGCTAATCGTAAACGTTTTGTCTCACCACAGTCATAAAAAAAAATAATTTCGAAACCAAAAAAAAAAAAAAGCGGGATTAGGGTTTAACACTTAAAAGACCTTCCTTCACTTCACTCTTCATCTTCATTTCTCTTTCACCTTTTTTCCCTCTCTTCCGAAAATGCCGAACCCAAGAGTCTACTTCGACATAAGCATCGGCGGCGAACTCGAGGGTAGAATCGTAATTGAACTCTTCGCCGATGTCGTTCCCAAAACCGCCGAAAATTTCCGATCTCTCTGCACCGGCGAAAAAGGCATCGGTCCACACACCAACGTCCCTCTCCATTTCAAGAACTCCATCTTCCACCGCGTCGTCAAAGGCTTCATGATCCAAGGCGGTGACATCTCCGCTTCCGACGGTACCGGCGGCGAGTCAATCTACGGTCCAAATTTCGAAGACGAAAATTTCGACCTAAAACACGAACGGAAAGGGATTTTATCCATGGCGAATTCCGGTCCAAACACTAATGGTTCACAGTTTTTTATTACGACGACGAGGACCCCGCATTTGGATGGGAAGCATGTGGTGTTTGGGAAGGTTGTGAAAGGGATTGGAGTTGTTAGGTCTGTTGAGCTTGGTCCGGTTGGGGAGAATGATCGGCCGGAGCAGGATGTTGTGATTGTTGATTGTGGGGAGATTGCTCAAGGGGAGGATGAAGGGGTTATTAACTTTTTTGGTGATGGTGATACTTTTGCTGATTGGCCTGTTGATCTTGATTCGAAGCCGGAGGAGCTTGAATGGTGGATGAATGCTGTTGAATCTATCAAAGGCTTTGGAAATGAACACTATAAGGTGAATATCAAAGAATGGTTATTATTAGTACCTATTTTTGTTCTTTGGATGGATTATACTCCTCTTTGCATTTTAGGTTTTTAAATCGAAATAGAATAGGGTTTACCGAATTCAGATTTTGTTGATGCTTAACTTTGTTAAAGGTTCTCTTTTCACATTGTTGTTGTTGGACATGTTTTCGCATATTGAATCCCTAGTGTGTATCTTTTATTTGGTTGTTTGATTTATTACTTGACTTTTGATTTATTTTGAGGTTTATTTATGAGGATGTATTTGCTTATAGTTTTTCTCGGTTACTTACTTTTACTTATAAATGTTGTATTTTATATCTTGATTTGATAACCATGTAAGCTAGTGATGTATTTGAATCTTGATTTGATGACCATGTAAGCTTAATATTTTAGTTTTATTTGGGAATATAGTGGCTAGTTTTGGTCATTCTTCTGATCTGCTGATTGCCTTCGTGGTATGCTGGTGCATTGTCTTTTGTGAAACAGAAGCAAGATTATAAGATGGCTATCAAAAAGTATCGCAAGGCTTTGCGCTATTTGGACATGTGTTGGGAGAAGGATGGTGTTGACCAAGGTCGGTTTTCGTTAGTTTGTTGCAAATGATCTGTACTGTTCTGTTTTGGTTGTTGCCATGGTTACTTACTGTTTTTCTTCTTTAGTATCTCATCTCTTGGTTTGTTTTTCTGACTTTGCAGAGAAGAGCACTGCTTTAAGGAAGATAAAATCTCAAATCTTTACCAACAGTTCAGTAAGTATCACGTTGTCATCACTTGTCTCGTCAACTATTAGGAGTTGAGATCAATTATTGTTTGTTGTCATGTACTAACTTTACCACAAGCTTTAGTTGTGTAGTTAGAGGCTTAAGAATGGTTTTATGCCTAAAACTCTTCACATGATTTTACTTTTACAGAATCATTAACCAGCTGACTTTCAATAATTGATTGCTACAATTGAGCATCATGCTTTAAGTATTTATAATTAGCTGCATTAAAGACTTAGTTTTGGACATTGGTACACATGAATCTCTGTTTGTTTTAATCTAAAATAAACCCAAATTGCACATGTGATTGGCTCATGTTTTGTAAATTTAGTTGGTGTTTCTGTGTTCTTGTCCTGTGCCTGTTTTCTCCGGTGGCCTACCACCTTGTGAATGACTATTTTACTAAAGATACCCATGTTTTCTTTACAAATACTTACTCTCTTAGGCCCAAACTAACAAGGTTGGTGGAGGTGATAGTCTATTATATAGTCATGATACAGCATGTTGCTCACTTCCCTTTTCTGTGTCGGTCTGCTTCATTTAACTAGGTCTGCATGATTCAACATGGAAGCTTTTACATTTTTTCTTGCCTGTTATAATGTGTCACATTCTTTAGCGATCTTATTTTCTTCAATCAGTTCACTTAAACTAAATGTGAATTGAATTTTCAGGCCTGTAAATTAAAATTAGGTGACCTTAGTGGAGCTTTACTTGATTCGGACTTTGCAATGCACGACGGAGATAATGCAAAAGCTCTGTTTCGCAAAGGCCAGGTTGGTGATGACCGTGTTTAATAATGTAGGATGATGATGACCGTGTTTAATAATGTCATCTATCTCTCAGCTCTCTTATTCTGTCAGTCTGACTCTACTATAATTTTGTTTTGTTTATGCTAATTTTTTATTAGTTCTATCATAGAGCTTCTATGATACTAGGTTTTAGACATGTGTTTGCTTCCTCATACAGTCATATTGTATGCTTATGTGAATTGTTTAATAGGGAGGAAAGGGTAAGGAAAAGAAGGGTAAAACCCTATCCGTCTTGGTACAAATTGACAAAAAGGTTAAGGGGAAGGGGATTTAGATTTAGTTTAATTTTGAATGTATAAAATAAATTTAAACTTTTTCCTTCTAAAGTGCCAAATTGTAATTTGCTACTTTAATAAATGAGTAAAATACTTTATTTTCCACCAAAAGTCAAAACCATCAAATTTATGGCAACTCTGAAAGTGTATAAGAGAAGTATTTTAAAGGATTTATGAAAAATCTCCATTCCCTTCCCCGTTTTCTTACAGAACCCCCGTACTAGGGAAGTGATAACTATAACCACAGTCATAGGAGATATATCATGCATGCACTTTGCTAGCTGAACCATAGCCATGTACTATATATAGTAATTTGCTATTTGTTTTTGGTCTGCTTAATTTCAGGTATATATGTTACTCAATGACCTGGATGCCGCTCTTGATAGCTTCAAGAGAGCATTAGAGTTGGAGCCAAATGATGGTTGGTGACTATTTAAATTTCACGAATCTTTATTTCATTCCTTGCCTATGGTCATAAATGCTTTTCAGAAATTTTCTTTCTTAAAGTCAATTACATTCTTATAACACTGGGGTCCTGAGGGAGGCTGTTGTCAAGTGTAATGAACTTCCTGTGTTCTTGATAAAACTGTGGGGAGACTTTTTCATATAGAAACATATCTTTGGTTTACCAGGGTTGAAGGAGTCTATTCATGATAAGGCACAATGCTGAGACAAGAAATAGTGTAGTGTTTATTCTAGCTAATAAATTGCCCTCTCCTTTTCATTTTTTGTCTTTAATCACCTTTTCATCGTTCGTAAATCGTCCTGTTCAGGTAAACAAATCCTCCAAGTCACATCATTTCCACAATCAATTCAACATGAAATTTGTAAATATGATATTAACAACTCAAAGTGTAAATGGAATTAGGTGCTTTTAAAAACACAAGCTTCCTTTGTGTATGAAACATACATTAATATATTGAGATCCAAAACATCTTTGGATTATGACTCTTGAATATTTAAGTTTTACTTGTTTTTCAAAGTTAATCTGATATTTCCGGTTAAGTTTGACACATACCTTGCCCTGTTGTTCTTCAGGAGGGATAAAAAAAGAGTACGCAATTGCCAGGAAGAAGGTCAGTAATTCACCTTTTTCTTCCTTTACAATTTCAAATGCTGTTTAGTTCATCTAAATGAATTAAGTTTATTCTTTTTACTGCTTTTGGTTACAGGTTGCTGATAGACATGATAAGGAGAAAAAAGCTTATTCTAAGATGTTCAATTAGCCTTGATGCGGATATGGTGTATGTGGCTCTATGGTCTGAAACAATCAGATTTTTGTGGAGAGCATGTCTAATTACATAGTCAACAATTTCTGATTTTGGTGTCAGTCTGAAAATATCAGATAGTGTATGTTTATGAACTTATGTTTTCTAGATTGCAAAGTTGTGATAGATACTCTTATCACCATTTTGACAACTCTTTGAACATCAACCAGTGATTTTCTATAACAGAGATAGACAGATTGAGACATGACAGAATGAGAATTGTCTACTCATTTTTTCTTAAATGGCATTTGGTCCAGTCACAAGTGACAAGGTTTCTTAAATCACGTTAATATTAGGCCGTTACAAATTGGTAAAACTAAAATCAGCTTCTATTGATTTGGATTTAAATGATATCAATATTATAATCAATATTATTAAAATTGAACAAGACATATTTATGTCTGTAACATGATTCTTGCGTTGTAGATTTATGTAATATGTGAAGTCATCTACTCATTTTCCTTATCATCTGTTGAAACATTTTCCTATTCTGTGCAAAATGGATGACTTCTTTGTTTTTATATTACTTGCTGATCTTCTGGAGTGTTGTCGTTTCCCCCCTTCAGACTTAACTAATGATTTCGCATGGGATTTTGGTGAAGCACTGTTTATGTTAGTTGTTACTTCCTCTTGACCGATCATATCTTGTGTTTTTGCTTCCTTTTCCTTGTGCCACTGGCCTATTATATTTCTTCTGTTCCTACTCGATGATTTACTGGAATAAAAGTGGTTCAATCTTGATAAAGCGAACTCATGGGTAGCCTCTGCTGCAAGCTTTTGTTCCGTGGAAACAGAAACTCGCCAGTTTGCCTGTGATATTCTTTCTTCAGCTCTTCTTTTTAAGGCATAATAGTCTCTGTGACTAAGCTGAACTTCAGATGTGTGATTTTCTGAATGATTGATCAGTTGAACAGCTTTGGCCGTGGATACTTCCACAGCATCTAACTCAAGTAGCACAGCTTGAAGCGTGAGCTGCAAGGTCTGGACTTTTCGCCTCCTTAGATGCAGGGTTTGCTTCAGTTTTGCCCTTGTTTGCTTTTCTTTCTTTATGTTATGCTTGAGCCTCTCCATATCATTGCACATTTGATCCAAAGCATGATTGATTTCATAGATCATATTTTCTGTCTTATGATGGTCCTCCCTTTTGGATTTGATGCTCTTTTGAGTAATCTCTAGTTGGGATTCCAACTCCATAATGGCAATTTCTGGTGTATTTGAATTTTCTTGAGCATTAGCTAGATTGGTTTTTTGCTTTTCGAGTTCATCTATGAGAGGCTTCGAGTCAAGCCAGGATTGCATGGCATTCTCTTTAGCTCTATTAAGTTCTTTCTTTGCCTCATCAAGTTCTGCTTTTGCAGCCTCCAGTATACTAATATTGTTCTCTTCAGCATATTCTTTGTCCATTACTCCCTTCGCAGTATCCTGCATTTTTTTTCAAAGCTCATGCAATATGTGCATTTAAGTTGATACCTTACATGTTTATCGTTTCCTTTGTGCTGAAGCTGTGAGTAGTTAAATATAAAGCAGACACAATTATCTGCTGGAATCTCATTTTGATTTGTGATTTCCTAAGGATAATGGTCAATTCAATTAAGTAAAGTATTTGAGATTCCTATGAAGCAATAGGTTCTGCCGCTTCCTTTTGTCTGGTATATATGTAAATACCTGGTCATGGGATGCTATGCGACTGAACTCGTGAGTGTATTTTTCTTAGCATTTTTTTGGGTGGAGAAATGAACTATATACAAACGTTCTTTTTCTAACATTCTCTAACGCTCTTTTTTTTATTGGATGAGACCATTTTATGTAAAATTCATTTTCAAAGTGTGAGAACCACTTAAGTTTCATCCTATAAAAGAATGAGCGTAAAAGAAAATGTTAAAAATAGAGTGTTCATAATACTCTTCTTTTGGTCGAACCTTTAAACTTGCATAAGACGTGCTACATTCCTTAAAAGAAAAGGCATGTTACATAGGAAATGGTGTATATTCACATTTGAATTGACACATGGATGGTTGTGACTAAGTCTCAATAAGTATGCTATATTATCGTAAAAAATCTAGCAAAAATCTTTATAATATTGTTTTAATGTTGTTTTCAGAATATTTTTATTCTTTTTAGTTCATTATTGATTTTTTCTTATATCAACTATTTTTTCAATGATAAATGTAAGTGAATTTTTTTTGTCTGACTAGAACAAATGTAAGTATCAAGAAAAAGAAAAACAAATGTAAGCATTGTTTGATTGATTTAAGGTTATTTTCTGATATAAATTATGTTATACAGGCGAGGAGAACTTATTTAAACAACTTATGCCATTGTTCATAAGTTATTTTTAGCCTATCTTATGAAAATAACTTATAACTTATACAAAAATATTTTAACTTTATTTTACATTTTGTTATAGAAATAGCTTATGTATAAACACTTGTCATCACAAACATTTATGTTATAAGTTGCGGATAAATGTTTATCCAATACAGGTAGTATCATATATATTAAGGAGGGGATTGAACAATCTCCTTCCTTGTCATTTAACTCCTTAACCCAATGTTACAACGCCAACATGAAAAACTGTCATTATTATCAATACATAATATGTTTTTCATCATGCAGTAGAGCTTGCTAATAAATAAAAAGTAGAAAAAAATAATTAAAAGATTAACAAGTCATGTTTACTTGAGCACCAAAATAAATTTACTTTTCATTTAATAATATTTTATGTTTTTAATCCTTAAAAATAAACATTTGCCAAGTATATTATCCATCCCCACTTTCTAAATTCCAACAACCATTGAATATTGACCTACATGAGTAGTTGTTATGGACTATAGGTATATCCTGTATAAAAAAAAAAGGACCATATAGTATATAATAACAATTCATAAAAGAAGGTATAATAACGTCAAACCAAAAAAATATAGATTTATAGTAAAGCTTGTTCCGTTGTTGTTAAAAATGAAAGAAACGAAGCAACGAGGAAATGAAGATTATGAAACCATAAACCATTGTATCAACTAGTTTTTCAATGATAAATGTAATGTACTTCAATAAACGCATTGTTCAAAATTAAGGGAGGCCTATATTCCGATAGACCTGTAAAACAATCACATAAAAAAATAATAATAATAATAATACTAGACACACATAACTTATTTCATGAAGAAGAAAAAAACCTATCATAAGATAGGTTTCAATAGAGAGAAAAAACTTATGACCATATTAGAATTTCTCTACGATAGATTGAACAACTCAGAGCTTAAACACACATAGCATGACCATTTCCCATAGCCTCCAAGATATCATAAGGAAGACAAACTTGAATATCAATGCTACCTTCTTCTGCCCCACCAAACAAAGAAACTTTACCATTATTCGTTTGAAGTCCAACCCCACGCCTAGCTGCAATTGGCTTACCCCAACCAAAGTCATTACCATAAAAATCGAATCTTGGGGAATTGTTTACGAGCATCAAATTACTACTTCTCAAACCTGGCTCATCTATAATTGGTGTTTTCAACCAAGACTCATAGTTATTCATTATCTTTTCATGATGAGCTTCACTAGAAATCATCTTGTTCATTTCCATAGCAGCCTTACCAAACCCTCCTTCCTTAATTAAGTCCTCTACTTTCATGATTACAACTGCAGCCGCTCCGATCCCATTTCCGAAATAATTCTCTGCTAACTTTGGACACGTTCTTGTCCTACAATCTATTAGTAACACGAAAACAACTGTTTCTTCTGGTTTTAGATTTTGTTTACTTACAATTAAACGCCAAAAGTGACTTAAAAGCGCTTGCAACGAAGATATCATTATTTTATCATCACCACCACGACTACTACTAATTTCTGCATTAGCTTTTGATTTAAGTTGTTGAACCTGATCTTTTGTGTAGTGAAAGATTCGATAAAATGACACTTCACATTGTTGACTTTGTGCTTCCTTTGTGAAAGGAAACTGTATGGGATGTTTAATGTTGTTCGGAAAGAAACGTTCGAAAGAAGGGATTTTTGTTGGTTGATTGAAACCTTGTGAGATTTCAACCCAAGAATTGACGAAAAGCCAAAACGACTTGGCATCTACAACCACGTGGTTAATTTCAAAACCTATAAAGATACCATCAACTAACTCTGTTACTTGAACTGAAAGTAATGGTTTTGATGTACCTTCGTAGTTTTTAACTCCATTGAATTGAAAGAATGAGCGAAGAATGGGAGGAACATATTTGGGTTGAAGGATGTCAGCAACAGTAGTGTTTTCTGCTGTGGCTTGGACAAACAACGCACCAGCATTATTGCAAATGATGGAACATGAGACGTTGTTATGTTCGTCGTGTTGAGATATTACAAGACGACCAACGAGGGGTGGAAAGAAATTGAGAGTGGAGGAAAGTGTTTGTTTAAGATGTTGGATTTGGTTGGTTTTGGGTTTATGGTAAAGAAGGCCTTGTTGGATTGGTCCTTTTTTGAGTGCTCTGAGATCCCATGGAGTTAAATGGATAATTTTGTGAGTTGAGTCATAACAATTTGTTGCTTGGATTGTACTAGTTGAGATAAGTTGAATCTCTGTCATATGGTGAATGAACCAGGGCAATGAATGAATAAGATGTGATGAAGGAGAAATATAGTACGATGTATATTTTTTTGGTTACTATATTATGAGTTTATATAGGGATTTATACAACTGCCGACACATAGATAATGAGATGTGATGAAGGAGCAATATAATACGATGTACATATTTTTTTGGTTACTATATAAATATACATATACTCTTAAAAAATTATCATATTTTTTATATTATATATATGCCGAATATTGCCCCCAAATCTTAAATTTTCTAGCTCCACCGCTGATTTCAAGTGAGAGGATTTTTAACATGAGAGATGAGAGGATTAAATGCTAGCCATTGGATTAAATTAGATTAGTATCAACGGTTGAGATGATAAAGAGTACATATGTTGTTCTTTCATTTTCTTTCTACTCACGCGTTTAATACTATTTTTTTTTCTAATTATAACTCTAATTAATACTACTTTCATCACTCTCAATTCAATATATTCTACTTTACATTTATGACAAAGATGAATGCACAGATACTTGACAAAGACACTCAAAACCATTTTTTCTCTCTATTTCACTTATGCACATTTTTTTAATATGTGTGAAATGAACAAAATACTCATTTATAATTGGACGGAGGGAGTAATAACAACAACAGAAATAAAATTATAATAACATCGATAATAATGAAAGCGATAATTAATCAGTTACATATATGACATATCCCAAAAAGAGAACACTACTACTTGGTTAATTACATATATCCACAAAATAATAGAAACATCATGTATCCCGCACTTATCACTTTTCCACCGTCTATCTCTCGCGTATCCCTGATGTATATGAAAAGTATCAGATAATTGTTTTTTAAAATATAAAATTTAATCTTTGGATACTTTTCTGATACACATCGAGCATGTATCAGTGCATGATATCAATACATCATCCATTTTGAAGTATATTTGCTTGCTTCAGAGGTCAATAGGCTTCATGAATTTTTCAAATTCGGTATGTTGCAGCTATAACACTGGTCTTGAGTTTATTACTCCCTCCGTCACTTATTAAGTGACACAATTGATCTTGTCACACGTATCAATGCACACTTTTGATCTTAAATAACTTTACTAATCTATTAGAAAAAATTATAAGAATTTGATATTTTAAAAAAATTCATCGAGATGAATCCAACAACATCTTCTATAATATTATTTATTTTTGTATATTAGTAAAAAAATATGATCAAAATATGTTAGATCAATAGTACACATTGTCAACTAGGTCATCTATTATTAACATATCCTTAAAAAAAAAATTATCAACAGCTGATGTGGTAGAGTGGTAGGTGGGAATTGTGGTCTATAATAGCCAAATAAATTCTTGTACGTGTGAATTGTGGACAGCCAAATAATTTCTGGTAGGTGCAAATTGTGATCAGTAACAATCATAGCCTCAACAAATCAATTCGATGGTTCGATTATAATTTATTTAGGGAAAATGTTAACAAGTGTCTTTCGGACATTTATGTGGAAGTCTAAAAAAAAAAATTATTAAAAATTGTGTAATCAACTCATTAAAACTTCAAAAATGAACTTTTTCTACATAAGTTTTCTAAAAAAATTCTCTTTTAAAAGTAAGTGTTTTAAGGGCATTCGTTAGCATAACATTTATATTATTAAATCACGTGTAAGCATATGAAAAAAAGACAAAGTTCTATACAAAGCATGGGACAGCATTGTGGTCAGAGTGTTGGAGTGAGATGGATGGATATCAAACACTGCAATTATGTGCCTCTTATTTTCCTTTTCCTGCATGTTTGAGAATAAAAAAATGACAAATGAACCGACATATATAAAAAAAATTGAAATGTGAAGAAATTATGATGAAATAAATTCATTATAGTTTAATGAAGTTGTGAGGTAAATGATTTGTTTGATTTGTGAATCGTTTTTGTATTTAAATTTCGAAAGGAGATATGAATTCTAATGAGATAAATGTCATGAGATGGTGAAAAGCAGTAAAAAATCAAGGGCACAAAAAGATACTCACTCCGTTGCCAATTATAAGAAAATTTAACTTTTTAGGTTTATTCATTTGATGATGTATATGGTCCACAATATAAATCATATACATCATTAATTGAATGAACCTAAAACAAAAATCAAATTTGCCTAAAATTGATGGAAAGCAAACTTGTGGTAAAGGGAATGGATTTTCATAAGCTATGAATAGCAGCTCTACCTAAAATTGAGTTTGAGTATGGAAACGTACAATGACGTCATCTAGTTGAGAGAACCAAACAATCCAGAATCACGCTATGATGGTTGGAAGCACGTTTTGACCTTTTCACTGTGTAACCAAACACTTATTACGTCTATAGCTTCTCCCCAAAATGACTTTCAACGCCTAGACACAGAAAAAGAATTTTGCCCTTCTCATTTAAGAATTGTTCATTCACACCTAAAAAATACGCTAATACCCTCAGCGGCAATGGTGTCTCTCAAAACACAATGAGTATTTTAAGGTGGAAAAACTGAATGCAAGTATACATCGTCCAAATTATAGTATAAAATGATATCGACCTCATGGGGACCAGGAGCTATAGCTTCGTATAGCCTTTCAGTGGAAAACTTGTTTGCAAGACAATAAAAAAAATCATTTGTCACAATAGTAAATATTAGAGGTTAAGTTTGGAAAAACAGTTAAAAAGATTTAGAAATTCTCAAGGTGGAAAATGTGGTTTAAACTAGGTTCATTTATGACAAAACATTATTACGATTTACAGAGCTATATCTTGGTACGGCTCTTGTGTCTCTCAAAGCTATAGTCATTTATTACCCTCTTAAGCTACTGAGATTCACATAGCTATATCTCTCTTCGGCTTCCTAACAACCAATTGGTCTTAAGGAGTGTTACATCATCCATCATGTTAAGGCCATAACGACACACCTTTTGAGGTACGATTATGCGGAACTTAACACGCAATAGTTGCTAGGTTAGGTGATTACCCTTTCCTCACGAAGAGAATTCAGAACTTAAGTACCTTAGCCTATGACAAGAGTCCTACCAAGAACTTGGCGCTTACATATAGCTTCTTATAGCTTCCAGACTCTTCTAAGTTCAAGTTAACGTTCAAACAGTCTCTCTTGATCCTTTCAGCTTTCGATGCTTACACTAGTGCAAAATTGACATAAGAATTATGTGTATTATACCTATTTTATTAAAAAAATGTGTGAAATATAAATAAGGTGGTAGTTTTGTAAATATATTGTAAATTTTGTTTTTGTGAGTAAATTTCAAAACCTGATTTTAAGAATAAATGGGGTCAAATATGAAATAAAAACAA
>Ga0315914_1006289_pt1 | contig 16890 bp, 4 predicted proteins | sample MpolenodulesMG_FD_203920 | JGI IMG/M metagenome (GOLD analysis project Ga0315914, IMG submission 203920) | Medicago polymorpha root nodule microbial communities from Los Angeles, California, United States - elongated nodules | ecosystem: Host-associated > Plants > Roots > Nodule | place: USA...
AATATATATATTTTTTTTTGACAAAAAAATATATATATATATATATATATATATATATATATATATATATATTGTGTTTTTGTGTAACATTTTTATTTCAATTAATAAATTGTACCCTTAAACTATCAAAATGACAGTTAAATAAAAACATAAAACTCGAACTCATATACGACAATTAAAAAGGAACAAAGAGAGTGATCATCTAAAATTTTCTCTATCAATTTACTATTTAAAAAATAATGAATTATCTATTAAATTTGACCAAAGTTATGCTAAATTAAATATAATTTAAAATGAAATTTAATGTAGGAGAAAACTGAGAAACAAAGGAATAGTTAGAATTTAAGACAAAGCTTGTGTGATCTTTTTCTTATGGTTCTTAGCTAAAAATATATTTTATGTGCCTATAACAAACTTTGAGAAAATTGTGGGTTTATGAAAATCATGAGTAGTTTAATTTGGCACGATACAAAAGGCACCTAAGGATAAAACTTATATGCATTTCCTTAAATGCTTTTGTTGTGGTTCTTTACATGAAATACTTATAACTTCCCATGATTTCTCAAATCCACAATTTTCTCAAATTTTTCTATAACCACAAAGTTAAATTCAAGTGAAGAACCATACGAGAAACACGTAAGAAAATGCACCTAAGTTTTGTCCTCAAAATAAAATATTTTTTTAATGATAAATGTTAGCAATTAAGTTGTTAAAATTAGAACAAAAAATATATAAATAAAAACAAGATCAAATGCTTATAATAATAATAATAATAATAATAATAATAATAATAATAATAATAATAATAATAATAATAATAATAATAATAAACTTATGAAGAAAAACAATAATAGTAACAGAAGCACTAATTAAGGATGACAAAAAATTCAGAAAAATAGAGAAGAATACACTACTCAAACCAAAAACGATAGAATTTGGTGTGTTGTGAAAACCATCGTTCACATAGCAAATTCGGCAAGACCTTGCTGCAATCGAAATGTTGAGCCCTGTGAACACATGCACTTAATGGTCTTAGGCTATGAAAAGCAAATAACAATTGCCCAAATTATTGATGAATGAAAGAAAGTAAAAATACGAAGGAAGAGAACATCATAACAAAAAAGAAGAGAAAACCTATTCTGGTTATCTTTTCAAGCTAAGTATCTACCTTTTTAATAGTATATGCCATTTTTAACAGAGTATGAGTATCAAAGCTGGTCCCCGACTTTTCTGTAACAACATCATCACTCCCTTAATAATAGCTCAAACTCAACACATGGTTAAGACTGATTTGCAACAAATTATGAGCATTTTGGTGGCACCTCACCGATATCCGGATACAATTTTGCTGACTTCCACTTGTTAGCTTCATTCCATTTTTATTTAATTTTATTTCTTTATTGTCTAATAATTTAATTTTAACAGCTTATGATCTTGTTAGCTCATACACAACTAAATATTGACAAACCAACAAAAGCAATGGAATCATTGTACATGCATGATTCTACAATTTTTGTGCTGCATGCAGTGGTCTGGTGCAATTGAAGGTTTGGAATTCTTGGTTATTCCTGGTTGACCTTAAGATTGGAAGATGAGGAATTTAACTTGATCAATTTAAACTAATTGTTGGGATTGGATTCAGCCCTGTTGCTGACATTGCATAGGTCTTAGGTCAATTTTAAGAAAATGACCTGTTACATATACTACATCGTAATCGATCGATAAATGGTATCGATGTGCTGACACCTTAAGTCACATGATACGATGAGTGTACGGGGTTCGAATTCCGGCCCTACATATTATACGTTTTCAGCATAATTTTTATTTTCAGCTATGCTGACATCCCAAAACATATGTGTTGAATGCACCTCATCCTATATATGTGAAACAGGATCCGTTGACACCAGATGTCAACGAATTCGTTGACCCCAAATCTCATCCATTTATTTGATTTAATCTAAAGGCTCACATTTTTAATTCACGTCTCTGGTTGATGAATGTCCTTTGTCTCAATCACATACTATTATTCTTTTCCAATTATTGAAAACAAAATTCATGATACTCCTCCTTGTTTTCTTCCGCTGCCACACACCCTCTTGTTGCAGGGACAAGTTATTCCAAATAAACTTTTTTCCATTTGGAAGAAAGTAGGGAATCATATGGAAGATTTTGGATTGTACATCCGTGAGAATTTTTTTTTATGACAAAACATCCGTGAGAATTAGAATTTACCGAATCATGTACTTTTTTTTCCCTAAACACCCAATTGAATTGCTTTCAATCCTCCATCGTAAATCACTCAATTGGTTTAATTATGGTGCCTGACATTAATTGGATAGAGCAAAAACCATCGAAGGGGTAGCAACGGGAGAGAGAAGCGATGAACAGACTGCAGAGGCAGTTGAGGGTTGGGAAAAAAGAAGTACTAAGGTGGGAAAAAAATTGGAATTCACCGTGCACTTTTAAGTTACTAACTAAATTGTTGACTCGTGCGTCGCACAGATTTATTGTTAAAGATTGACATACGAATAATAAAATGCAATATATAATTGGTAACGGTGAAAAAAAGAACAGGTGATAATCCATAGTAGACAAAATAAAACACTTCATAAAATGTATAAAATCTAAAAATATTATAAAAAAAATTCGATAATCCTATCAATAATTCGGTAAAAGAAATATGAAAATTTTAGTACATTGACATGTAGTTTCATCACACATTGCGAAATACTTCCTCATATATGACGTTAGACGTCACATTGGTATCTTCACCATCTTCATCAATGATCAATATTTTTAGTCCTTCTTTGGATGTAACTCTTAAAACAACAACATACAACTGTCCATGAGAAAATACAGGTGTTGGTAGATATACACCAACATGTTTAAGCGACTGCCCTTGACTTTTGTTAATTGTCATTGCAAATGATACAGTCAAAGCAAATTGTCTTCGTTGAAACTTAAATTAATTCTAATAAAACAACACCTGCGTACACATTTTGTTTCATAATTAATTCTTTTTGAGCAGTTGTTCTATAATTATTAATACAATTAAATTGATGATGATATTATTAGTTAAAAACAATGACCACCAGTAAAACAAAGGACTACTTATTTAACAAAACAAAAAACCACCAAGTACTGTTGCAGAATCATTTTCCCCCTCCTCTATATGCAATCCGATTCAAGGAAAGGTGATTCTCACCTCAAAATTCCTTCATAATTGCACAAATTTGCTTGCAAAGAAAGAAATAGTAAAAGTATACATAGGAAATAAAGGCTAACAACAAAATAAGGTTTTGAACGAAACAAAATTCAGATTAAGTTCAAAAAACATGACATTACACGACACAGTCTGAATCCTTAGATAATAGACCAAGAAATTGCGACAAAACTAAATAGGAAGACTGCCAAAATTGGTGTAAACATCTCAAACTAAAAACAAAAAACGCAAAAAGGATATTCCAATTCTAAAAAAAAAAAATGCATATCGATAAAATGCATGTTAAATTAGAATCCCAGTTAAGCAGTGGTATGAGAGGAAGGTTGTAAGGTCACGTCCTTCCATTTTCAAAAATCAAAATATCAAAATATATTATTCTTCTGCTGTCTGTGTAATGTATCACGGTTTAGTTTTTTTTTTAGAGAAACACGGTTTAGGGTTTGCTATATATAGTCGAGTTTGTATGGAAATTATGGTAGCCAAGTTTGCATGGAAATTAGGGTATTCTGTTTGTAAACGTATTAAATAAGTGTACAACAACTTGTCAAAAAAAAAGTCTACAAAAACAATAGATATATACAAATGATGACACAACAGGATAGGAATGAAAAACTCATCACTGAGGAGAAATATTAGGGATTGCTGCATTTTAGAGGGAATAGAAATATTAGGGATTGCTGCATTTTAGAGGGAATTTGTTAGGTTAAATTGGTGCGCTGCATTTTAGATGGAATTTGTTAGGTTAAATTGCTGCTAACCTGATGCAACATTTTAGAGGGAAATTATTAGGTTAAGTTGTTGCAGACCTAACAAAATTAATAAATAAGGATTATTAGTCTTTGGATTAAATCAAATCAATGGATGAAATTTGGTGTCAAACAGGTATGTCTCTATATCTATCTATATATATTATAGCTCATATATGGCGTACAATAAAAAATTATCCAAAAGTATTTTACCTCATGTTAATGATTGACATTCTATCATTGTGACAAAAGAAAAATAAATTTATTTTAAATTTTATGTCCAAGATAATGGTAATAAATTTTATGCTCTTAATGCATATGCATTATGGATGGATTTATGTTTTGCTTCTGTATTTTATGTTTTAATTCACAATTTTACATCTAAGTTTTACTTCACGATTATGTGTTTTGATAAAATCCTTCTAACACAACAAAAAATTTACATAAATACATATATAAGAAAATAGATATACTCACAACATATGATGAGTCAAGTTTGGTACATTTTAATAGAAAAACATTCTCTATGGTTGTAGCATGTTCAGCTTATGGTGATACTACTGATGTTAACCTTGATCTAAATATTATTCTATGTAGATTATAGATTAGTTGGGATCATGAATTAACAAACATCATTTACGAGTCAATTCTCAAACAGCTTGATATCTCACGTACTCACTCTTATGCATCTCTTATTGATAACTTTAATTTCTTTATGTCGAGCAATTAAAATGTTGTGTTTGCTCAAACTTTGCGTGAAGGAAACTCTTGCATAAATTGGCTTGTTAACTAAATTGGATGCCTCGCTTTCGAGATCATCCCAAACTTGTCTAGTAGTTTATCTCTCCTCTTGAGCCACTGTTTAGCTGATGCTAGGAGAACTTCACTCTTCCGCCTTTGTTTTTCTCTCTCTTTTCTTGTTGCTATTTTAGTTTTCCCATTGATAAAAAAATAACACATGTTTAGTTTTTATTTTCCAAATACAAACATAAACATTGCATTTTTTTTTATCTATTTTTCTTTTTTTTTTTATCTATTGCTATCATTTTAATCAAGGACAAAACTTAGGTACAATTCTTTAGATGCTTTTCGTATGGTTCTTAAATAAAAATACACCTTTTTGATATAACAAACTACGAGAAAATTATGGATTTAATAAAATCATTGTGAATTTAGTTAGGAACCATACGAAAAGCACCATAGGAATTGTACCTAAGTTTTTTCCTTTAATCAAATGGAGTAGATGTATGAAGCAGTACATTAATATAGGTAAATCTATTAAAAAAAAAGATTTCTAAAATGGATTTGTAGCATAATGATGTAAAACACCTATACAAAAATTTATTTAGAAAATGACATTGTAGTATATTGATGCAAAAATCCTTAGCTTAACTTTAGAGGTGTGATTTTTATTTTTTTTGAAGGAAGTGATTTTGATGGTTAATACGTAAAATTTATTAGAAAAAATATTCATTTTAGGGTCTATTTGTTACAAATTATAAAGAAAGTAATTTTGAACCTCTTAAAAAAATTGATTTTGATATTCAATCATTTATAGATTATTTTTTAGATTTTTTTAAAAAAGTAGAAGTTTAATGTTTTTTTTTTTTGGTAGTAGAAGTTTTATGTTTGTTTACCAATATGAAAATCACTTCTTTTATGAAATTTTTTTCCACTCTTTTTATGGGAAATAAAACAAATTCATTGTCCAAGAATAAAATTTAATAACCTTATAACAAACATAAGAACACATATATTCTATCCTTCTATTTCTATCATAAAAAGAATATTTTTATTTTTTTGTACAACGATAATTTGAAAACAAACACCCCTTAATTTAGTATATATTTAGTATATATCTTAACAATATATAAAGGGGATACAACATTTTGAGTTGAACAAACCCCTCAACAACAACAAAATAAAACTTTTTGATTTAATATTTGTTTTCTTCTCATTTTTTACTCTTCATTTCAACTATTTTATAATTTTTATAATATTATTTAAATTATTAATTAAAATACTAGTTAAATCCCATTAAAATAGAAACACCCGAAACCAACAGGAGTAATAATCCATAAGTATTATTGGAAACCATAAAAAAAAACCTTTATTTTGACATTGTATATATGTAAAAATATCAGTTAACAAATTGTACCCTTAAACTATCAAAATGACAATTAAATAAAAACATAAAAATCAAACTCAAACGACAATTAAAAATGAACAAAAAGAGTAATTATATAAGTTTTTCTCTATCAATTTACTATTTATAAAATGAAAATTATCTACTAAATTTGACAAAAGTTGTACTAAATTAAATATAATTTAAAATGAAATTTAATGTAGGAGAAAACTTAGAAACAAATAAATAGTTAGAATTGAGGACAAAGCTTGTGTGATTTCCTTATGTATTTTTCGTATGGTTCTTAACTATAAAAACATTTTATGTGACTTTAACATACTTTGAAAAAATTGTGGGTTCATGAAAAACATGAGTAATTTAGTTAGAAATCATACGAAAAGCACCTAAGGACAAAACTTATATGCATTTCCTTAAATACTTTTTATGTGGTTCTTTACATGAAATAGTTATAACTACCCATGATTTCTCAAATCCACAATTTTCTCAAATTTTTCTATAACCACAAAGTTAATTTCATGTGAAGAACCACACGAAAAGCACGTAAGAAAATGCACCTAAATTAACAGTAGCAGTAATTAGGGATGACCAAAAATTAACACACATCTTTAAAAAAAAGTTATACACATGGTATCCGTAGATTAAATCCATCATATTTGTTAAAAACTCTGGAAGTATCTAGACTTATTGATATGTTATAATCGCAATAAATACGCATATAACAAAATAAAAATTGAAATGAGAAATTGGTGAAATACATCTACTTTTGAATATATATTTTTTGACAATAAATCTATTTGTGATTTGATCGACAATAATTAAAAATATATATTCTAAGAAATCATTATTTTGAAAGAAAAGAAATAGAACAACAAATGCTTGATGAAAAAGAAAAATAATAACTTTTAATGGTTAATTGGATGAGTTTTTTGAGATATTTATGCAAAAATAAGACAAAATAAAAAGAAAAATAGGATTTGGTTTGGTTAGGTTTGTTGAGATAATTATCATGCATGGAATTTCCAGCAATGATAATGTCATCTAGATACAATAGAAGCAACATGAAGGAGTTAGCAGTACTCTTGATAAAAAGAGAATGATCAGAGTTATGAATTGGTGATGAATGAGTAAAGAAGTAAGTTTCTCATACCATTTTCTCCATGTTTGGGAATAACCCCCATCCACTTGGAGCCAACTACATTACTAACCCCTACCATGTAGCGGACATCTACATTCAAATTCCTACTAATAAACATAATAACAAAATGTTTGAAACTACTTAAAAGGTGCTTATAGTTTAGGATTAAAGGATCTAACATAGTAGAAGTGCTAACATCATTCCAACAATCAACAACAGTAAGGCTGTCGGATTGTACCAGGCCTTTGTGAAGTTTCAAATCAACGCCAAGCTGGAAACACCACCGGATGGCCAATGCTTCGGCTGTAGCAGGATCAGCCTAAATGCTTTCTCCATGGTTGGCTGAGAGCATGACTTCGTTCATTTGATTTTTTATCATGCAGCCCATTGCAACAGAGCCATTCACGAAACATCCTGCACGAACTTGAATAAGATCGAGGCCTTTATAGATAGGTTCTCTCTCGTCTGATTGGCGTTTTTGTCTTTGAGGCTTCCTGCGAGGATTTGCTTTTGTGGTATTCCAACACAAAATCTAAGGCATCAGATTCTATCACATGGGGTAGGACTTATTGCTTATTGAAGAGGCATTGGTTGCTTGTAGTCCAGATTTTATACAGTGTGGTGTAGGATAACTGTGTAGGAAAATGATCTTTACATGTCAACCAGTTCAAAAGCCAGTCATGTGGTTGCTCCTTTAATCTCTTAGTATAGGTTTTGATGATGTTTGTTCGGATTATGTTTTGTGTTGTTTGTTCATGATTACTTGCTTAGTTAGAATCTATGTGAAGCACCCTAGTTAGTCTCTATCTCAAAGTCGCCTATGATGATGTCTTATGAACCATTTCATTAGTATCAAGTTAGGTATACCTCGTTATCCAAGTTTAACAAAAATTTCCTTCTTTAAGACTTTGATTCGATTCAATTCATTGCCTTGAATAATTTGAATCGAATCATTTGTGGTCTCGGGTGTTCATGCAACGTTCATTATTTCGATTTAGAAGTTTGCTTTACAATATTTGAATCAATTCATTATGACCTTCGGGTGTTTGTTTCTTGTTCAATAAATTGTATCAAAAGTTTTTGAGTTGTATATGACTTCTGAAAACACTGAATTCATTCAAAGTTTTCTTGATTTGATTCTTCTTCATCCAAAATTGTCTTTAATCGCCTTGAATTGATTCAGTGTTCTTGTCTGTTCTTGTCTATCGTGTCAATCTTCATGCCAACCCAACCTCTTTATTTTGCACTATTGAATTCATTCAAGCTTTCATTGATTTGATTAGAACGTTGTTCTTCAGTCATATTTAGTCTAACATACTCCTATTTCTCTTGCTAGTATATAACTACAAGTGAGACATATTTCAGTTATATTTTTCAGTTGTTTTACCTGTATATTGACATATTTGAATATATAAGGAGAATGGTGGTTTGAGAATTAGTGTTACTTTATTGACGGGTGTTTGAAGGGAATGACCCTTTATGGAGTAATTACTTTGTGCTTTTGTTGTGTTTTCTTAAAATGTCGGGCCAACTATAGGGGTGGGCTCAAAACCTCAGCCCAGCCCGCCTAAAATGGTGGGTTTAACAAGCCAGGTCGGCGGATCAGAATCGCTTTGCCACCATAAGTCTTGTGTTTCACACAAGTCTAGTAAAGTTTTTCAGAGAAACTTCATTTGTACCATTGCATATAATCTTTGGGGACCTATAAATAATAAGTCTGTCAAAATAATCTAATGTGATGCTGGTTGTTTGTATTTGTTCCACACTACTATCATGTGCCTACACTAGCACTGGAAATATACCCAAGGTACATAACTTTTTAATGAAGATGCCAATGCACATGGCAAGATGAGTTCACTTCATTTGTTTCTGAGCCTTGCTACAGCAATGTCAAATTTGACGAATATAAATCAACAATGCTAGTGACAATTTCAATTTCCTTATGATAGGCTATATTCTGCAAATTGTTCCTTCAATAAATGTTATATGTTGAAGGTTCTTTTAGTTTTCATCACAGAAAAGAGCTACAATTGCATGACAAAATGATTCTCTTTTCCTTCTATGAATGCGTGGCATTGAAACTACTGTTAGTTTCCAGCTATGCCTACGGAGTTGGCATTAAATTATTGTCTCAACCAAACTTGGTAATCTGATCCTTTGTCAACGAACTTCTGCCAGCTCCCTTCCAAACGGTTCTCCTTTGAAGGATTCCAATCAAACTGCCCAAGTTTCATTACTAGTGAATCACCAACTTGAGCTACATATCCTTCATTGTTTGCATTGTATATCTTGATAGAGCTCCGACAATGGATCCCAGCCCGTCTCCGTGCCTCAATCAACTCGGTTATTACATCATGGATGCCAAAATCATAGAAATGGTCATAAAATATAACAGGCTGCACAAAATTGAAACACAAAAATAGTTAAACAAGGGGCCAACCTAGTTGATTCGTAAAGTTGTGAGGTGACTATAAATGCAGATCAATTATAAAGGAAAATCATTTTCAGTTGCCTTAAACAATAGCGAGGGTATCAGAAAGTATTAGATGTTAATTAATCTGTCTATTCTAAACTTACAGTTCCAGGATGAGTCAAGATATATGCATATCCCTGCATCAGCTTATCTCGTGGGAATGGCCAGTGGCCCTGAAAATAAAATGAAGTGTTAAGTCCATTTTCTTCATTCCCTGATCTAGCAATTTCAGGTAGTAACTTGAAATTTAAACCTAGTAACAGTATATGCGATGATGCCATGGCTCAAAACTATTGAGGGAAACAGGACCAAAACCTTAGAATGACTGGAAAGAATAGGAATGAAAATTCAAGCCACAACACAATTACAGGCAAGTTATTGCAGTTTTGATGAAGAAATGATGAAATCTGTAATAACTGAAAAGGTTTTGGGTTACAGATCAAATTGAATTATATGATTTTGAAATTAGAATATATCTAGTCAACTATGAACCTAGGATTATGAATAATAACTCTGGCTAAGTAGGTTTACCCAGTCAATTATATACATGTAATTTTGGGTTCAATGAACCTCGTCAACCAAAATCAACCACAGAATTTGAAACAGAAACCTCACACTTGGCTCAAGTCAACAAGCACAAAGCAATACAGGCTACATCCTATATCAAATACAAAACCTTCAAAGAATAAGACTGGCGTTTTTTTAAGTTTTTATTTGCAAGACACGTCTTATCAGAACCAGTTACCTAGTACCTGTACTGGTGCCATAGGACACAGATACACTTTATGTTTAAAACTCAGGTAAGATACGGCTTAAATACGCTAAGAAAGTTTATTTAAAAAAGTTATATACATGTAAAATACTTGTAAAGAAAGAGACAAAGATCATTATTCACTAATATAAACTATAATGATCATAATTTACAAAAAATTATACTTGTGATCAAAACTAGTTTAAAAGTTATATTTTAACTTTTATTTTAATCTATGAAAAGAAAATTTGTAAACAGTGGTAGTTTTAACTTTTAAAAACCTGATGTTCCACTTAATAACAAATGTTGATGTTTAATGCATCTTATTTTGACAGAGAGAAAGAAACATATTACATACTTGTGTGGACCCTGTATCATGATTCTCTAGGAATGTGACAGCACGAGAAGGCCACCATCCCATAACTCCTGTTGGTTTCCCTTGAGGGTCTATCATTCTCCAATATTCATTGTGCAGAGCGGAATGAAGTATCCCCTGAAAAAGGGTAAGCAACACAGTAACAATCTTTCGAATGCAGCAAGATCATAAAATATTCTAACATACTTTTTCTGTTTTTATTACGCGGTCTTCTCCTCGTGGCACAAAAGAAATCAAAACTTTTGTAAAGAGAATTTCAAAACAAGCAGTCAAACAATAGACATTCATACTGTCAATTGTAACATCAAAGTATAGAAACAAATTTTTATTATACATTTAAAAATTTAGGCCACTGCCAATTATAACATCAAAGTATAGAAACAATTTTTTATCATACATTTAAAGATTTTGGCCCAAAAATAGCAGGCAAGGTTGTATCTTTAGTGCATGCAGTTGTTTGCTTTATAGGATAAAGTTGTTTTTGGTGTTTCTTCCTGGTGCTATGTGTGGCTATTTCAAAGTGTAAGCAAGAAAATTTCATGACTGGATTAGACATCACCAGGAAACTTAGTGAACATCTCATAAAAGTACCTTTGTAGTGATATCAAATGCAGATGAAGTACCACCGGTTGCATTGATCCAATTAACAATCCGTTGTCGATGAGCATCTGTTTATATAAATGTTAGAAATAACATAAAAGAGAAAAAAAAATAGAAATTGGAAATGCTAGAGAAGTTTTATTTTATATTAATAGAACCAAAATATAATAAAAAGCTGTTGTGAATTTGGACTCAGAACTCACACCAATAAACTTGAATGTGTGGAGCAAGGGTCAATGGCAACCAATAAAAGTGGAAAAAAATAGAAATTGGATATGCTAGAGAAGTTTTATTTTATATTAATCTATTAATAGAACCAAAATATAATAAAGAAGCTGTTGTGAATTCGGACTCAGAACTCACACCAATAAACTTGAATGTGTGGAGCAAGGGTCAGCGGCAACCAATAAATAGTTGTTGCTTAATTGTACTAGTCATATGCAATGTAGTTTGTAAAGGATGCCAAGGTTTGCCAATCTAGTATTACTAACTATGATCGTTCTAAAGCTGAAACTATGCCGTATCCTATGATATCAGATGTGTCAACTGACAACGGCTCAAATCATGTTCCCAGCAACAATGTTAAAATGTTTTGGTACCAAGTGGTGGGATGCTAGTTATAAAATTTCTGTTGAACTCCTTCTTTCCCTTCCCACTCTTTATGTTGCATAATACATCTCCTGACCTTTGAAGTACTGACACAGACACAACACTAACATGTCGACACCGATAATAATTTGTGTCGGTGTCCTATTGGGTTGCTAGTGATACCTAAAATTCCCAATGATACCTGCACTATTGCATTTTGTATGCATTTTGAAAAATGCTTCACAATTATTAAAAATGACACCAACGTCAATACACGTCTCCAATATAATGTTTAAGAAATGAAAGAGGCAGAAAGGATGCCATATATTTCCCAACTCCAATAAAGAAAAATAGCAAGGAAAAACTAACGGCAAGGACAATTAATGAGCAATACATAGTTAAAGGGATCAAAATACTTTGAAATTGTTTAAAGGGACCACTCATCTAAGAGAAGTCAACAGCAGTCATTGATATTTCTGTTTAGGTATTAAATATTTGGTAAATTTAACCTGTCCTCTCTAATTAAAATTTGAATGATCCTCCTCAATAACTATCTCTCTTGTCCCTTTAAATTAAATGCAGTGTACATCACATTATTAACCAGAAACATTTTAAAAGAGATATGATAAATTATAGTTGTGTGTGTGCACTTTTAGTAACTGGAAATCAGCATATACACCATCGTTGTCAAAATCCCTATCAGAATCCAAAAACCCGTGATTTTGCAAACTCACCCCTATAGATTCGGATTGTGAATAGAATCCTGAGTTGAGTAAAATCCCTGGGAAATCACATGAATATGTGAAATCAGCGTGAAATTGTGCGATTCCAGCAATCCTGGCTTTGAGTCGTTTATGTTTAAGCTTCGTGACTAGGTTGTTTTATGTTTAAGATTTAAGACTTTTAGTCGTTTATGTTTACGATTTGAGACTGAGTCTTTTACGTTTAAGATTTGAGACTTGGTTCTTTTATGTTTGTTTAATATTTGAAACTTTGAGTAGTTTACATATAGTATATATTTAGGATTATTTTTATTTTGGCAGGATCATTCGATCTTGGTTGCAATTTTAAGTTTTACGACCTTGCTATCCCCTTTCTATCCTAGAAAATTATTTTAGTTGAATCATTCGATCTTATTTGCAATCTTATGTTTTACGATCTTGCTATCCCCTTTCAATCTGATGCAAGATCTCGATTCAGACAACCTTGATCTACACAGTAAATTTATAAACACAACTCAAACTTTACTTTCCACAATACACTAAGGATAAATATTATCAATAATAATAACCTTGGTTGTAGCATAAACTTCCATGTTCATATGACAAGCTGTCCCAATATTCTCCAATGGCAAATACAGGAGTTGATGCTTCGATATATTCTTTAACATATGTGCCTGAGAAGCCTCTGTTGGAAGCAAATAAGAAGTTATCAAATTTTAGATCATAATTAGCTATGGAACAAGAATATCTTCTAATTGATTACATTTAAAATTAAAGTTCCATAGAATAACAAGACAGAAACCACTGAAACATAGAATGCAAAAACAGAGACCACTTAAACATTTGCTCTTTTTAACATATTATCCAGATGTCAGAAAAATTACAACACACACTATACAACATATGTTGAAAAAATATGACTAATTAAATTTTTTCTTCAATAAATAGAGAAATTTAGTAGGGTTTTATGGTTAAAGAAATTGCCATAAGCCCTCCATATACTTTAGGATGAAAAATATTACTTTACAAAGTCAAGCCGCCATCCATCAAACCCTATATCACTGCGAAGCCAGTTCAACCATTCCTTGATATCTTTTCGGACAAATTCCTGAGAATGATCAATATTTGGTGCAGCATGGAAGATATCCCCTACATATAGCATTAAAATAATTCTATAAATACGAAGAAATCCAAAAGCATCAATGTAAAAGCTAATAAGCATTATATCATTCCCATACTGTGAAAAGGGGTGCCACACTTTTCGGTGAAATACGACACAAGTGGAACATAATGTATTCAGGACCATATCAAACTTGGTCCACATGAGGCAAAATAACAGTTTCTTGAGATTTTACTTCACCTTCATTTGAAGGTCCCATTAATTAGTGTCTATGAGGCACGAGTTAAGGAATTAAGAATTGGAAAGTATTTATTGAAAGGTGAAATATTTAATAAATGGGCAACTTTAAAAAATATACCTTTTAATGAATTCTTTCTACTTTAGATTCCTTAACCAATGCCTTGAGCAATTGCCTTCGTTTAATTGGAATTTTATTAATTTGAATGGACAAGAACAGCTCAAAAAGTATCCAACGTAAATTACTTATCAAAAGAATAAGATCGAAATAGCATGTCTCGCTATGTATATATAAACATACCACTTGAAGGATTTCCACGCCCCTGAAAATGCGGATCATCACATACAATTGCTTCAGGTCCCCATGCTAGCTTGCCACCGAAAATGTTCCAAACACCATTTGGACTCTGAAACAATTAAAAAAAGTTCTTCTTAATTTCTATATAGCCATTTGATAGCACATATTTTGAAATGCACCTCTTAAATAGATTTCCCCAACTATAGTTTCCATAAACTATGGTTTGATATTAAAAGTAAATGATACTATGAATCCAGGATCAAAGGAATTACAGGAGAGCCAGCACCTCGAAATATATGCCGCCCATAACTAACAAATTTCTGCAGTTCTCATCGTAATTTCAAACACCCCCCGTCATGTCAGGCCCAATGGGTATGGAGCATGGACGATGCAGGAAACCATACATAGGATTAAGGACAGGCTTTGATCTCATCTTAGACTTTGGAGTTGACCTAAATCATACTTACAAAATTGGCTTGTAAGGTGAGGTATGTTCATCACAAAGGTCATACCTCTAGGTGATGTTAAACTAAACTACCCCCTACACCGAGCACAATGAAGGTGCTGGAGATTGCATTGAAGGCAGCCTAAATTTTCCGCAATTAAGAAGGCTAGGGGCAAACTGCATCAAGACAGAATTTCCAACACTCCAAAAACAACCGTAATATCCTTAATGCCTGAACCCTTAATCAATGGCCCAAGAACGGATGTTATAACCTTTCAAAAAAAAGATAAACATGATTTCTGATGAAATAATTTACCTGTTTATGTGCACATCGATGGTTAAGTACAACATCTCCCAAGGCCTATTTACAGAGGAAACATAAAATGTAAATTAGAACCATACCAAACAAAGTGAAAACATAGTAAAATAATATGTAAGCATAAGAAATTAAACAGTAGGAAGAGACGTATAACAATATGTCCCATAGAAATAGTTTAACTATTTAAATCCATTTATGCCACAGAGAAACTGATAAAGAAAAATAGAATCCCTTATATACAAATGAAATCAAGTAAAATCATCGAAACGGATTCCTTGCAGCACTCTGCACTAACTGGAATGTTTGCTTTGTTTTTACACAAAAGAAGGTACTTTACCTAAGTCTCATAAAATAAGGCCTTGAATACTTCTCATAAAATAATTCTTCAAACTACTTAAGTCTCATAAAATAAGATTATTGTAAAATTTGAAGAAAATAATTCCTTGAAATACATCTTCAGATATTCACTTTTATGTCATTACCAGCACAACATACCAGCAGATCGTGAGAATGCAATTCCTCTATACAGTATTTAAGTTCTTCCACAGAACCATAGGATGAATTCAAGTTGTAAAGATCAGAAGGCATGTAACCTGCATATAGTTTATATTGTTCATGAATACATACCACAGTGCAATCATATATTAGCTCATAAAATAGACTTTTTTGGCACTGCATCGAAGAAGATTCCCTCAGGAAGAAAATTAAAAACATCACTCTGTCAGCTCTGTTCTGAAGATAAATCATGCAAAAACATTTATCTTTAAATCAGAGATTGTGAGAAGTTTAATCTTACATTTAGTTCAATTGATAGAAGTTATTCAACGCACAAAACTGTCAGTTCTTAGCAAATAATGAGTCCATGAAATGTGGTATCTTAGATTATGCATATTATTTATGCTCCTTCTTTCAAAATGTTAAGATAAATATAAATTCAAATTCTTTGGATATTATCTTAAATGTAATGATAATATCAATTAGTTCAATGGCAATAGTGAATATAAGGTAGCCCATACCATGCATTACAAAGAAGATGGCTAGATACAACTTACAAGTGTATACATGAAGTAATATAGATAATTATATTACCTTACAATATATCAAAGCTCTGGAACAAGTTTTAAGATATCAGAAACGATAGTAGTCTGATGGTCCATGTAGCTATGTGATAAAAGATTCGGTAGTTGATGAGAATGAGAAGGGATAGTAGTAAAATTAGTTGAACAAATTTTATAGGGAAGACCTGAAAGACTTGTTTATGATCTGAATAATTGCAAAAAAAAATAAAAAATAAAAATGTTGTAATGTGGAAAGCTAAAAAAAACTGTACTTAGTACAACTGAAGCATATGTTTATGTTTTTTATTCAATAAAGCTAAAATTTATTTTTGTACCTGATACGTTTATGTTTTTTCAGTAAATTTTGAAGGTAGGGTTAAAAATGACTACAACACTGTTAACGGCATTTTAATTTTACATCAGATAAACACAATACATATACATATGATCGCAAATTCATATGTATATAGATCATTTGGTTTCCCTGTTAAATAGATCAACAGTTAAAAAATGGAAAAAATATATTATGGCTCTGTTATATGGTTGTAGGGTGTCTCTCTGATTCCCATTGAGTATATAGCTAAAAAAATTGATTTTAAGGTATATAAGTACAAAAAAGCGAATTCAGAAATATGAGAAAACATAAATAAGTG
>Ga0315914_1006290_pt1 | contig 16890 bp, 8 predicted proteins | sample MpolenodulesMG_FD_203920 | JGI IMG/M metagenome (GOLD analysis project Ga0315914, IMG submission 203920) | Medicago polymorpha root nodule microbial communities from Los Angeles, California, United States - elongated nodules | ecosystem: Host-associated > Plants > Roots > Nodule | place: USA...
GATGAGGGCTCTATTTATAGGTGAGGAGGTTGATGAAAATGGAACATTGGTTTAATGGTTTTTGATGGACAATTATGATGAATTTTGAAAAAGGAATGTTAAAGTTGACACTTGACTTGAAATTTCTTTTGGACCTTGGACATATTTTTTGTGACCTATTAGACATTGACACTATTATTTTTTTTGGACATTTTGGACAATTAGTAAAAACTAAAATAAAAGTGATTAAAGTAAAAGAAGAAAAATGGCTAATTAAAAAATAAAAATTAAAAATAAAAATAAAAATTTAAAAATAAAAGAGAATTAATAAAAGATGGAATTTTAAAAGATAAAAGTAAATAAAAAAAACTAGAAATAAAAATAAAGAGAGAAGAGGGTCCGAATCGGAACAAAAATGAGGTGTTTTAAAATACCTCTCTGCCGAATTTTCACGGAAAAGTCAGAGACTATTCAAGAGCAAACGGTGTATGAAAGTAAGACCTTAGGTCAAAAATTGGGGTATGACAGTCCTTAAAATTAACAAAACTTCAATTACCCTCCTGAAATTTCACAACGTTAATCAATTTACCCCTTCCGTCAAATTTTTCTGTTAGTGAACATGATGTTTTGCAAATACCCCCTGAAGTTTTGCAGTTATGTGCAAAATGCCCTCCAAACTTAAAAATTTATATTATTTTTTTCTTAAAGGCAAACAATTAACGGGTAAATATTAAAGCTAACTATTAATTTTGGAGTTTGGGAAAACTACATGCATATATACAACAAAATAGGCTTGTACATGTTTGCTTTTCCCATAGTTTTTTTTTAATTGGGGAAGGGAAAAATGTGTGTTTTTTAAAGTGACAATAATGGTTATTTTTACAACGGTCGTGATAGAATTCACACTCATCACTTTGAGTTTACCAAGCTTAGGCTTAGCATGAGTAGCAATATGGAGAAACAAAGTCACAATTAAGGAGTGTGCTCCACCTTCACAAGACAAGAACAAAATTAATATATAATTAGATGTGAACTAATTTTCTTGTATAAAGCATGACACAAAACCTTTTTTCATTTTGATACTAAAACAAGCCAAGAACCTTCGAGCATAACTCACAATTCATAGAATAATATAAAGGTTTCCCATTTCCGAAATAGTTCACATAGTCTAAGATTTAAGGTCTATGCATTTTCCTCTAATATGACATGCAATGTGAAAAAGAAAAGACTAAACCTCAAATTAGTTCAAATTTTTAAGATGGTATCATTTATTCACTTCTCCATATTAAATTTACTAAATCAATCATCAAGGAAATCACTATGTTACCTTTCTATCATATTTTCCCCCAAATAAATAAATAAAAAAGGACAGCAATAGTTCTCATTACAAATAAAAAAATATATAAGTTTTCAAGTTCGGGGGACATTTTGCACATAAGTGCAAAACTTCAGGGGGGGTATTTGTAAAATGTCATGTTTACTAACATAAAAATTTGCCGGAGGGAGTAAATTGATTAACGTTGTGCAATTTTATAGGGGTAATTGATGTTTTATTAATTTCAAAAAGATAATTGACGAAACTGACGAAATTTACGATTTCAAGGGATAATAGGGGAAAAGGGATCCGGCAACACAATGAAAACAAAGTGGAAGGAAAAGGAAGATGCATGGAATGCTATATATGCATGAAACCAAATAAGACAAAATTGTATCTCCGGAAGTTTAGGCTTTTACCTTGTAGTATAGTTTAGGCTTTTTGTGTAGCCTGTAGACTTTTTGACTTTTTTAAACCAATTAAATTATTTAAAAAATAAAAGAGGATGTGTTGATGGATAAATATAGCTAGTTAGTACCACTAAAGATATCATCTCGCCATCCTTAAAAGCTCACTAAACTTTTTTTTTTTTGGTTGGAATCCGAACCTTACATATATTATACGTTATTTTTATTAATTGAGTTATGTTCACGAGGACGGCATCTACTAACTTAATACTAAATACATCACATTTGATCAAAAAGCATTAACTAAAAAACTTTTTTTTTTGAAGAAGCTAACCTAACTCCCTCAAATTGGCATCAGAGAGAATTGAACCTGAGACCTTGAGGAGGAATACACTCCCATATTCCAAGCCAATACCACTAGGCCAACCCAAGTGGGTTCAAATCAATAAAAAACTACAATCAACCATAAAACAATAATTACCCTATTAGCCTAAAACCATCTACGGATTAACCCATCTTAATTGGGGTAACACTTCTGTGACTTTGAGTTTAGTGACTTTGTCTCTATTTCTCTTCTGACCAATAAGTTTTTTTTCATCAAAATAATTTATTTTAATCAGTCATACATCATTCTGTCATCTAAAATACACTAAAGTTATCAAAGTCACCAACATGCAAAGTCATTCAATTATTTCCCTCTTAACTGGTCACTCCCGATTAAAAACTTTTTTTTATTTAAATAATCTAAAATCTGTAGAAATGTCACCTAGGATGAATGGTTGTTGAAAAATTCTAGTAAAAAGAGGTTTTTTGATGCATCAAAGACTTGCTGCAATTTTCCATTTTGGCTGAAAACAACCGACATGCAATGCAAGTGGGTCCTATAGGCCCTTTGATAAACGTACCATTGAAACGTGAAGAAAAAGTAGCGGAAGATGAAACCAGAGTAGTATGTTAGTGGGAAATTCCAAGGATGTTACATACGAAAATTGGTGGAAGCTAAGCTAGCAAGAAAGACCCTGGAAAAGGCTCAAATGTACGAATACTCCAACAACTATTTAAGCTGCATTCATTGCAATGTAAAGTTAGCAAGTTAGTTTCATAGCAAGCAACAGTGCAAACAAAATACAAAACCTTAGCAAGTTAGTTTTGGCTTCAACAATTTTAATGACTCGTAGTAGCATCCAAAGTGTCTCTTCACATAGGAGGAAATGGAAATATGATGTGTTTGTGAGCTTCCGAGGCGAAGACACGCGCAACAATTTCACTGGTCATCTTTTTGGTGCTCTTCATAAAAATCGCATTCTCGTCTTCAGGGATGATATAAACCTCACAAAAGGGGGAAATATATCATCTGAGCTTCTACAAGCTATTGAAGAATCTCATATCTTGATTGTAATTTTCTCAAAAAACTATGCTTCTTCCACATGGTGCTTGCAAGAATTGGCAAATATTGCTGATTGCATCCATGTACAAGGACAAACTGTTCTACCTATTTTTTATGATGTGAGTCCATCTGAGGTACGAAAGCAAACCGGATATTATGAAAAACCCTTTCTTGAGCATGAAGAAAGATTCAAAGAAAACTTCGAGGAAGTGCAAAGATGGAGGGGAGCCCTAACACTAGTAGCCAATCTCTCTGGTTGGGATATAAAGGATAAGTAAGTAGTATTTTCTATGTTTGCCGCAAGTTGATCAACACTTTTAAGTTTATACTAACAAAATTTCACTGAACTTTTCAATTAATTTTTGGTTCTTGAATTGTTTTATCAATTAATCTTTGTTATTTATGTTCGTGGTTGTCATGTGATGATTTGTAATTTCTATCCTCTGGTCTTTTAGGTCACAACATGCAGAGATTGGAAAAATTATGAAAAATGTAAGAAGCTTATTGGGAAATAAAACTGAAACTTTACCTGGTGATATAGTTGGGATGCACTCACAAGTGGAAGAATTAGAAAACTTTCTGATTTTGGACTCAAATGATGATGTTCGAGTTGTGGGGAGAATTTGGATGCATGATTTGTTCAAAGAACATGGCAAGAGCATAGTTAGAGAAAAATCAATCAAAGAACCAAGAAAGTGGAACAGGTTGTGGGACTACAAAGATGTTCACAATGTTATCTCAGAAAACATGGTAAGTAGTTACTGTAATAAAATTATTGCTCGCCATTTTTATATTATCCAAAAGAGCATATGAAAATAAGTTAATTGATAAATTTCAATTAGTGAATTTAAATATGTCCTTAATCTACAATTGGAATATGTTGGTGTTTCAGGTTAGTGGACCAGAAACAACAGTAGAACTTAATGTGACCATGCATTGTGAGGGTTGTGCTGAACAACTACAGAAAAAGATACTCCAAATGAGAGGTATATATAATTTGTTTATTCTTGATTTCAATATAATTGTTATAATTTGTTTATTCATGTTTTGCATCATCATATTATTTGCATTAATTAATGTAAAAACTAGTATTGATTATTGTAGGAGTTCAAACAGTAGTGGCAGAGTTTAGCACAAGGAAAGTAACTGTGACAGGAACAATGGATGCAAACAAGCTAGTGGATTATGTCTATAAAAAAACCAAAAAACAAGCAAAAATAGTTCCTAAACCAGAACCTGAACCAGAAAAGAAAGAAGAAGAAAACAAAGAAGGTGAAAAACCTGCTGATGAAGAAGAAGCTAAGCTAGAAGAGAATGAAGGTGAAACAGCTGCAGCAGAAGAAGAACTTAAGCCAGAAGAGAATGAAAGTGAAAAGGCTGCAGCAGAAGAAGAAGCTAAGCCAGAAGAGAATGAAGGTGAAAAAGCTACTGCAGAAGAGAATAAGAAAAAAGAAGAGAAACCAACAGAAGAACCAAAGAAAGAAGAGGGGGAGAATAAGGAAGAAATGGGAGGTGAAGAAAGTAAAGAGGAAACCAAGAAAGAAGAGAGTGGTGCTGTGGTTAATATTGATGAAGAAGGAATGAAGAGAATGATGTATTCTTATGTGATTGAACCTGCTCGGGGTCCTCAACTATTCAGTGATGAAAATCCTAATGCATGCTGCATTTTATAAAGTCATCATATGAATAATAGAGAGAACAATATGGAAACACATTCTACCACCAAAACTGCAAAAAATTACCATATTGTTGGTAGAATGTGTAGAGGAAAGAATGTGCCTAAATGGAATCAGCATATGATGATAATAAGTTGATTAATGATATATCGTTCTATCTTTTTCATGTATGTACGATATATTATTATTATATACTAGTCATAGATCAATGTTGTACAAATGCACCATATAAAAGGTTACAACTATGACTACCCATGTAAGAATGGTGGGTAATTTACCTCAACCAATGAACATTCACCTTTTTAGGTGGTATCTATGAACTATCTTGACCCCACCAATAAATTGTTCATTTTCATTGGTTGGTGGGTAAATTACCCACTATTTTTTAAAGGTAATATAGAAAAAACCTAAAAAAAAATTTGTTGTACAAATGCTTGTGAAATATGAGTATCCTCAAGTTGCGTTTCATGGATCTGGTTTCGCTGCAGCAATGATACTATGCGGATTTGTTATTTGTATGACTAAAATTACACGTGTTAAAATATGTCTTAAATTAGTGTTGAAAAATGTCCCACATTAAAGAATAAGAAAAAACATGTAAACCCATTTGAGTTGATCAGATGGTATTCCGAACTCAATTTCATCGTAGATTGGTTATTGACATGTGACTTTGAAAATGATGTATTAATTAGATGACCGACAAAACCCATGATTGAAAAGAAGAAGGAAAAATCTACCTGCCAGGACCACATCCAAGAGCCTCACATAAATTGAACGATCGTTATATAAGAACTAAGAGAATGTTTTAAAATCATTAAAAGATATAATATTCAGTTTAATTAAAAACTTATCAGTGTGTTAAATCGATACAGATTAAGAATTCAAAGGATATAAAATATGCCAATGAGATACTCTATGCATTTAGAATTTAAGTTAAATAAGGTTCAATAGTTATTTTAGTTACACATGAGTTTTTTTTTTTTTTTTTAGGAAAATACACGTGGTTGTTGTCACTATAAAGTATATATTATTTTAAGTGGTATAGATATATACTACTTTAGATATTTATTATTTTTTTTGGATAATATCATCAAAGTTAATGTTGACGGCAGTTTTCTTTCTAATCTTGGAAGATCAGGTTTTGGAGGTCTTATTAGAAACAATAATGGTGATTGGTTGCTGGGTTTTTATGGATTTTGTGGCATTAATTCTTGCTTGGTGGCCGAATTGTATGTCATTTTTCATGGCCTTCATATTGTGTATGATGCGGGCCACATGAACATTATTCTTAAATCAGATTCTATAGGATGGCTCTTGATTTAATCAAGTCAGATGTCCAATATCATCATCCTCATGCTCCTCTGATTAGTCAGATTGTCCAACTGCCTTGAATTGTTAATTTTCATCATGCCCTCCGTCAAGGCAAAGAGTGTGCGGATTGGCTTGTTAAGCATGATGCTTCTTCTTCGGATGTTCTAAAGTCTTGGATTTTTTGCCCTCCTCAGCTACATCATTCCCTTCTGGATGTTGCTCGCTTGAGATTGTAGTTTGGTTTTGTTTTTATCATTTCTTCTTGATAAAAATAGATATATACTACTAAAAAAACATATTTGACGACTAAATGAATCAACCATACATATATTTTTATAGAAACACTACATTAATGTTGTTATTTTGAAAATAGTAACGAATTTTGAAAATTTTATCACATCAGATTTTCATATTGGTCCACAAAAATTTGCTTATGCATATATAAGCACATAAAATCCACAACGAGTGCGGTGCAAATATTTGATGACGTTTTGCATATAAAATGTAAAAAATATTTAATAGACACACTACGTTAATGTTAATATTATAAAAATAGTCACGAGTTTTTAAAATTTTATCATATCGATTTTCTCGTATCGGTACATAAAAATTTACTTTTAATTTGTATATATGAACACATTTTTTTTTGAAAGTATATATGAACACATATAATCTGAAACGGACGCAGTTCAAATATTAAACTTAGTTTTGCATATAAAAGAATAAAATATTTAATAGAAACATAACATTAATACTGGTAATTTCCATTTAATATCTTTAAATATTTCATAATATTGTCTATACTATATATAAAGAAAATAGACTTAAAATACATGAGTTTGGGATGACTTTTTCATTACCTATTTTATCCATCATTTAAACTATTTTATTTATTATTTTATCCTTTAATAATATTATTTTAATTTTTTATTAAAAAATTAAATCCCATTAAAATAAGAAACATCTCACTACAATAGGAACAATATTATCAATATTTATATATGAGGGGGTAGAGATTTTGGGCTGAAATTTTTATAATTCCAATAATACCTTTAAACAATTTTTCCTAAATTAATGTTATATTGTTGATAGGTATAAACAATTTAATAACCATACTATAACCATCCTAACCCCATCTCTATGTTTTAAGTCATTGTTAGTTGTTTCCGTCGTGTTTCAGTCAAAAATCTAGTTCTCAGGCTACTTGATCGGATTGCTCTGAAACTTGCCTAGAAAGTCAGAAAAAAAAATCAAGGAACAAGACTCTCATAGAAGTTGAAGGGACCTCTTATAGGACTCCGCTGCTCAAAATCCAAAATTCAATCGTGTAGACCCATTTTTTCTGTTTTTTTATATACTCAAAAAATTTCGAAAAATTTTGCATTAACTTTATTTTTTTTTTGACCAAAGCTGCATTAACTTTATTTGATTTTTAGATTTTTTGGTGATATATATATATATATATATTTTGGTGATATATATTTGAAAAGTATATCGTTTTTTTATTTGTTTATTTGGTTGTTTTTAAATGTAAAATTGACAACTATTGAAATGAAAGATATTATGATTGTTGATTATATATAAATACATTTCAGATTATAAAATAAAAAATCTCCAAAAATAAGTTTAGATTATATAATTCGAACATGGATATTTTAGCACTGAGTAAGGTGCTTGAGAAGAGAGTAATGTGGAAAAAAATTGCCTTAACCTATCGAGACTTATCTACCGGTGGCAGACCCTAGGTAGTAAATACATGAGCTTTTTTTCTTTTCTTTTTTCTTTCTAAGATATTTTTCCACATTGAATATGTTTGGTTAATCAGATAATTTGATGAGAATTTCTTTTTCCAACCTCCCCACTTTTCACACACCCTCCAAAATTTCTATTTTGCCCTTGTTTGAATTATATAATTTGGAAAAAAAAATACGGTTCAGATTAAATAACTTGAAATATGCCTATATATTAACAACAATTAAAATATCATTCCGTTTCAACAGTTGTGATTTTGAATTTAAAAACCACCAAAAAGCAAATTTAAAAAGGGAATAACCAATAAAATAAAAATACCACAAAAAAAATGGAAAAATCAAATAATGCTTATGCATTTTTTTTTTGGATTTTAATGAAAAAATAACGAAAAATAGGTCTAAAAGATGAAATTTTAGATTTTGAGGGACGAAGTCGCAAAATAAGTCCCTTATAAAGTAGTCTTGTTCCTTGATTTTTTTCCCTGATCTTCTGGCCAAATTTCAAAGTAATCCCGTCAAGTAGCTCGAAAACCGGGTTTTTCGATTGTGACACGATGGGAACATCTAACAATGACATGAAACATAAGGAACAAACTGAAGTAGTGGGTTAGCACGGTTCTTAAATTGACTATCCATGACACAAGCAACTCCGATCTTTGTTCTGATACAATTCATATTATATAATTTGAACCTATTTTTCCCATGATTTTTTGGCACAAGAGGATGCATGGACGTGTTCAAATTTTATAATCCAAAAAAACAAGCACTTTAAGATTTTATAATTTATACGCCCCATATACATGCCTAGGGTGTATAATGGGTGTGATGTAGTATTTTGCTATCAATCAAAAGTAAGTATTTAAATATCGTTTTCACATGGACTAGTGCGATATCACAAACCGTTCAACATTAATCATCATCTTAAGTTAGGGTTTAATTGGTTGTTTGTTTGTTAAGTTGGACTTAACAAAATATAGTTAATTAATGTGTAACTTTTATCCTTGCTAAAATTTTCTACATGTTTAAAAAGAAAACTAGAAAACTGCTATCATAAGGCTGAAACACACATGTAAAATACGAAATATCCCCTAGGCAGTTAACTATCGAGGAAATGTTATAAGAGCAGAACAGACATAGGAGTTTCCAAAACTCCATTGTTGCGGTTTTCATTCTTTTAGGTGCGATTTTCTGCCATTTCAAGTCATTCCAAGCCAATTTCAAGCACAAAAACAAGTAAGTTTTTTTGAATCCTATTACATTGTTGTTTTGTGGTTGAATTGTTTGTTTTTTTTTGGTTAAATTTTGATTATATAGGTTTTATTGATTTTATGATTTTATGATATGTTAGATTTATGTTTAGGTTTTATTGAGTTGTAGAATTGTTAAAATTGTTAGAATTGTTAGGTTTAGGTTTTATGATTTTAGGATAGTTTAGGTTAGAATTGGTTAGGTTTAGGTTGTTATGATTTGTTATAATTGTTATAGAAGTTTTATTGAATTGTTAGGTTTAAGTTTTGATGAATTGTTGTAGAATTTTTAGAATTGTTTAGGTTTAGGTGTAGGTTTTGATGATAGATTAGGTTTAGGTTTTGATTTTATGATTTTATGGCATTGTTGTTTAGTTTAGGTTTTGATCACCAATTTTTTTTTATGTAGATATGTCTCAGAATCAGGATAACGTTCAGTTGAACAAAAATGAGGGTGATGCGAAGAAGAAAGAAAAATTGCCTATGACATGACACATAATAGTTTGTGATGGTTCTAGTAAAAAGAAGGATTCAAAGGTGCCGGTGTACAATCAGTTGAGGTTGAGGAGGAGCGGGAGGACATGCTATTTTGGTCCTCAACCAAAAGAAGGTGCCTCAGGGACTGTCGAGGACAACTCAATTGAGATAAGCGACGAGGGAGATGATTAAATAATGTAATGGCTTATAATAATCTTGAATAATCTTGGAACATTTTGGAACATTTTGTTATTGAATAAACTTGAAGATTTTGAATAAATTTGAAGCGAAATTGTGTATTGATTAAATTAAATTTGAAGCGAAATTGCGTATTGATTAAATTTGAAGCGAAGTTGCGTATTGAATAATTTCGATTAAAGTCGCGTATTTCGATTAAAAATTGCGTATTCGAATAAACACTAATTAAGTCCAACGTGAATTCGAATAAAAGTTGTGTAATGAATAAATAAATTCGAAAAGTGGTAAATTCATTAAATTACATTACATTCGGAAATATACCTTCCAAGTACAACAATTATCTTACCCCTGAATGAGGTAAATTCAAACTTGCTAAGCAGCAGGACTCCAACATTTGTCCGACATTTCTACTGTTCCATTCAAAAGATTAAATTCTTGTTAGTCTTGGTTTAAATGACGGTATTCAATTTAGTGGAATTGATCTAGTGGTAAATAATAAATAATAGTGAATAAGGGTGATAGTTAAGAAGAGAGGGTAGCAAGGTTTCAATAGAGAATGAGAAATTGGAGCTCACATAGACATGCCATGTCATCACAACTCTTGCATATGAATAGCTCAAGTTTCCTTTACAAAGATATATAGATAGATAAATAGAAATTAACTCATCAAAACTTCAAAATTCATAAACAAAGTTTCAAAAACGTTACCAATCAAGCAAGACAAGTAAAAGATCAAGCTTATAAGATCAAACGTTATTACGACCCGCCCTAATGCCAGGCTACGATCATAACAACTTTAAGAAATAAATTTAGTGGCTTCTTCTCTTTGACATTTGGATGATCAATTGTAATTGATTGTAATTAAGCTAAATAATTTTGAAGGTGAACAAAATTAGAAATGCTAGGGTATAAATAGGAGAAGGCTAACCTTAATTTCACACCAAATTTTTCCTAGAACTCTTAATCTTGCACTCGTTTTCAATTATGTTTTCTTGTTTTCATTTTATTGCTTTATTTATTTTATTAGGTTGCTCATCACCATGATTAGTGAGTTGTCTTTATTTGTCTTGGGATCATGGAAGGTAGTCCTAGGAGAATTTTTTCATAATCCCATTCTTTTCTTTTGTTAAGGGGATTCAATACCTAATCTATCCTTAGTGAGTTAAAATATTAGGCAGCAACCGAAGGACAAAAGGTTGTTGCTAGAAATATAAAGCTAGACAAAAGGTTTAAAACATGAGAATAGTCTAGGAACGTTTGGATGAAATGAGTAATTGAGCTTAATGGTTCCAGTCAACGTAGAAACCATGAGAATATGGAGCTATGTCACTGAGACACTTCTTTGTTACTTTAGAGATTAATTACCTCATCTTTAGGCGGTGGATTCCCGATGCTTAATAAAGGAATAATAAGATTTGGAATTTTCATTGAAGAGATCAAAGGTTCTTTCCATGAGAATCAAGGAATGAAGTTCTAGTAATCTAGAATTTAACTATAAGATAACTACAATTTAGTCTTTATATATAAATCAAATTTAGGTATAAAGGATTGATTTAAATTTCCCTGAAGTTTTTTTACTACTTTTTATACCTAAAAATGATCCGAAAATAATCTACTTTTACACCTTACAGGATTAAGCGGAAAAAAAAAACCTCAACATGCAAAATGTTGTCTTAGCTTATAATTAATATATGCAAATTGAATTCACTATCCATATCCATATGGGTTGGCTTTGATAGGAATCTTTTAAATGCGGATTAATTTGCTTATCAAAATCTTACCTGTATGGCCTACTATAAAGTACAAAACCATGTGTTCCACAAGCCATATTATGATCCATTATTGATCCATCACATGCCAATCGATCAAGGGCAAAGAGCTGTCAAATATTTCTAGCAGCATTATTATATTCTTTTTTTTGTACAACTTATATTCTTTTTTGGCTTAATTGTATGTCTGATCTCTTATGTTTATTTTAGTTTTCAATTTGGTCTTTATGTTTTAAAAGTTTCAAGTTGGTCCAAAACATTGCATATGTTGGAATAAGTTAGTCCATTTTGCAACATGATATTGAGTTTAATAAAACCAAAAAAATTAAAAAAATGTTTTAAACTGATTTTCTAAATAAGTTAAGGTTCTATCACCCATATTGTCAACCCAAATCTTTAAACGTTAAGTGACAAAAGGGACTAACTTATTCCAACGTGAGTAACGTTTTGGACCAACTTGAAACTTTTAAAACGTAAGAGACCAACTTGAAACTTTTAAAACATAAGAGACCAACTTAAAAACTAAAATAAACATAAGAGATCAAACGTCAAGCATCAGCACGATTATATGTATAGGTAGAAATAATTCATTTTCCATTTAATGCCTCTTCTGGTTGCATTATTTCCCCGTCAGTGTATTGATTTAACTGCCACTATCAATTCAAATATCAATGCAAATTATTGTGAGTCTTTGCCATTATATTTGCTCTCTGTTTTTTACAAATAATTATTTTTGCCCTCTTAATAATTGTACATTAGCCAAGAATAAAGATGTACCTTTCATTTTTAATTTGTCATAAACAATCGTACTCACCGTAAAAGAGAGCATCAAACTGGAGCAATCAAAGCGCAAAAGGCCATCAATATGAAACAGATCTTAAGCCATAACTCTGCTACCCTACACAGACCCACCATGCAACCCATATAGCTATGATTCATCACAATAATAGTACGATAGCTTACTCCCAAGCAAGGAGACAACTCTTCAATTAAGTTAAAAACAAACCAATACAAATATAGAATGGAACCATGTACCCTATCTTTTACTAAAGCTGTTGATATTTTTTTTCAATGGTGGATCTTCTTAGAAATCATGGTCGGGCATAACACAGCCACACAAAACCGATTTGTGAGGTGAGTATTACTTTCACTTATAAACACATTGTCAGACGATATCATATTCGACCTGAGACTATTTAACAATACTGCACGCCCAAGACTGTGCATCTGGAGTGTTGATTTAAATGATGGGTAGCTCGATAGCAAAAACCTAAGAACATGTGGCACAACATATCATGGAAGAGGCTCTGATATAATCGATAGAAAGTGGCACAACGGGTCTTGGAGGAAGCTCTGATACCATCTTAAAAATTGTGGTTGAGCCTAAACAACTGCCCAAAGCCGACTTATGAGGCGATGATTGCCTCCAGTTATAAACACATGGTCAAGTCATCTCTTATCCGATGTGAGACTCAATAAGTGTAAAACATTCAATAACATTTTATTTTAGGAATTTTTTATCATGGACACACATACACACATCAAGAGAGAAATAAATAAAGAGAGAATGTGATCCAATAAATATGATATGTTGAAAATGTGATATAAAGAGATATAGAAAAAAATATGAGATGTTAAAAGCATGTTAAGTTAGGGATGTCTAAATATTAAGAAGGATTCTCTAACTTCTATTTTTCTACCTTTTTTCTATCTCTCTCTGTTGTTTTCTCCCATATTTTCTTCCCTCAATTTTTAACATCACCATCTCTCATGTTTTATTATGCAAATGAAACAAATGTTGTCTAAAGTTACTCTATTTTTCTCGCATGAAAGGTAAAGAATCTAAGTCTGTCTAAATATAATCACCCATACTTTTTTTTCTTTTTGAGGAAATTAGCCATACATACTTGATAATTAATTTTGTCACAGAACCTAATTAGCTACATGATCTTTGATCTCCTTTTCTAATTAATGCTATTTTAATCTATAAAATTAGAACCTCCAAACTAAATTTCACTACAAACAATTGTTTGCTCTCACTCTTATCAATGAAATTTTGTCTATCGAAAAGAGATAGACTCCAATAATGTGACGTATCAATGTTGGAATCGTGACTTTGGGGTGGAGAGAAGTGGGTTATAATCATCTCCATTTCTTAAAATAAAGAGCAAATTACACTCACCTCTCCTTAGGTTTCTTTAAACAACACACAAACTGTTAGGAGGCAAAAGCTATCACTAAAAAACTATGATAAAACTAGGGTCCTAAGCTAAAAGATAAAGAAGAATAAAACTAATTTTTCAATTAAATTATAATTTTTGTCCAAATTTATCTACATCCCTACGTTAGAAGATGATTATCTTCTCCTTTTTCAACATTTATTACTTTGGCTATCAAAATCACAGAGCAGTAATCATTCTCTAATCCCTAACAAATATATATGCTAGATGATTGGAAAACAAATAAAAAAGAAAATTGAATATTTTCGATGACACTAGATGTGAAAGTGTTAGGAACTGAGAACCTTCGCTAATAAGAAAAGTGTAATATTCTTTCTCACTATGTAAAAGGGCGTGGGTGAAAATTGATTAGGAGTTGACCCTTCCTCAGTTTGATTTCCACAAATTTCCAGAGCCAAAAACTCTTATGTTAACTGAGTTTTAACGCCATCAACTAATAAGGGACGTATGTGTTAATTAGAGAAACAAATAAGGGAGGTCAATGTTCAGTTTTAAACTAGAGGGGTTTGTGTGTTGTTTAAAGAAACTTTAGGGGAGGTGAATGTAATTTACTCTAAAATAAATGGAAGATTTCATTTAGAGGAAGATGATCATAAAAAATAAATAATGTATTCAATTACCAAGCGGATTCCACCACAATTAAATATATATATATTTTTAAACTTTTTGTCTTTCTCTCTTCAAAAGAAAGAAATGGATAGAGTTCAAATAAAGAGAGATGTGCCTGCATTTTGTGCCTGAGAGTGTCTTAAATAGATTTACCTCCAAGGGAGAAAATTCTAAAACACTTCACTTGTTTTAGAATAATTGTTTTTAATACTAGATTGAAATTATTTATTTATTTACTCTTCTAAAGATTTAAATTTCTCACGACTTGTAAAACATACTCAATTGACTATAAATCTATGTATGGACTTGAACTTGCATTTTTAAAGCATGCCAAACTAATTTGATGAAAATTCTGGCTATGATATTTTGTTTCTCCAAACAGTTAAAGATTTGAGCTCAATGATCATCATTGTATATATTCTGTAAAAAAAAAAAAAAAAACCTCAAGGTATATAATTCAAATCTCCTTGGGAGATTTGCTACCTTAAATAATAAAAATTCTCCTTCTATCATTTTCTTTTATAAATAGGTCATCGCATGACATATAATACCTATATATATTCACCGATACTTGAAACAAGTTAGAGTGCATCACATCTAAAAAAAAAACTAAAGTGTATCACATTTTATCTCAAAGGAAAATATAGTGTATTTACTCCAAAAAAAAAGCAAAGTTATAGGATTATGAGTTTCTTAATATAATAGGTAATTTATCTAAATCCAAACAAAAAGTATTTATATTATTTGTCCAAGTACAATTGAAGAATGAAAGTACAATTGATTAATTTTATAGGTAAAAAATAACACCGCTTTCAAAATGAAATAAAAAAAAATGTTGATTTCTTCTATTCTTATTTAATTATACTATAGGCATAAATTACATGACTGAAGTAAAATGAATTTCAATGAATCATTCTATAGTATATTAAATAAGAATAGAAGCAATCAACATTTGTAGTAATTATAAATTTATAGATGACTATAGTAAAATAAGAATAGTTGATTGGCAACTTAATCAGCTGTTCGTTGACGATTTAGCATGGCTACTAAGTTTAAATGGGTTTGGAGGTTGTTGTAGATTTTATAGAAAGTATTTGACAACGAGTTGCGACACAATTAACTGATATTGGAGTCAACCGAGCCCCCGACTGATAACTGAATGTGGCTACCAAGTCTTATGGAATTTGAGGATCTTATTAGGTCTTATTAAGGTCATGGTAATGTTTAATGATAGTTCAAGAGGATACAACATATATTTGACCAAGTTCAAAAGCTATACAACCACTTTCTTACATAATGGAAGTAGTTAAAGATAGAGAAAAATGAAATAGAACTGACCCTGAGGTGAGGTCGGTTTGAACGGAAAAACGTGATCAAACATCCACTCCCCTAAAAATAGGAATGTGGAGAACATGCATAGTTGTCAATTGAACACTCAGTTGGATAAGTATAATTTTGACCTCAACTCAGACCTATGAGCAATATATCAGCTGACTAAGTCCAAAACGTGCACGACGACCTATCATGTAATAATATGGTGTTGAAGGATATGAAAAGTTGATACAACTCCACCAACAAAGGTTTTAGGTTGTAACTCAATCTGCGAGGTAGTTACTTACATTAGTGATATTCTCTACAATTCTACATGATATAATAGGGTCGTTATTAGGTCAAAACATGGAAACCAATGTTAGTGTATGTTTTTTTGATCAAAGCAATAAAATATAAAAGCAGGAGAGGCCTGAACCAATAAAACAGAGTCACATAGTGTAAAACCTATGAAAAGAGAAACCGGATCTATCCTAAGAAAGGTAATGCCCTAAGGAACGAGGTGTCAAAGACAGCCAAAGAATAGAAAAACTAGTCAAAAGTATGACCATTCTTGGCCAAACAACGACTAAAAACTACTCTCTCTAAAAAAATGAACAAAAGTATTGGTATTCCCAGATATTCTGTTGCAATTGAACCAACTATTCTGTATCCGTCAAGGCGGCTTTGGAAGTACCCTTTTGGGCACGAGTCCTCATTCCGGTTGAATTAAAACTAAAAGGCTTCACTCTGTTCATCTGTTTCTTCTTCTTTCACTCTGCCTTAGTGCTTTCAGATAGACTTGGATAGTCTTCCATCTCAAGCCTCTGGTCATGGCTGAGAGTGTCCTACATCACCTCTTCTACCTCATCCCCCCAAAATTTGGAAAGAATATGCACACTCTTTAGGGCTGCAGCAGAATGGAAGGAGGATTTGAAAACAGGAACCAAGATTTGACTTGAAGGGAGCTTGTCAGTTGTCAAACTAGCATAGCTAGTAGTTATAAGTTGCGACATAAGAGTAAGCACTGGAGTATCTACCCAAGCCTTTAACCTTTCTAGATGCACCACTCTGATAGAGGTAGCAGGTATGATAGAAACTCCCAACAACTCAAAATCACTAGGTGTAACGCCCCAATTTATTATTTAATTATTTTCGGTTGAGTTTAGAGTCTTTTATATGACTTATATGATTTATGTTGATTTATGACGTGTTG
>Ga0315914_1006291_pt1 | contig 16887 bp, 13 predicted proteins | sample MpolenodulesMG_FD_203920 | JGI IMG/M metagenome (GOLD analysis project Ga0315914, IMG submission 203920) | Medicago polymorpha root nodule microbial communities from Los Angeles, California, United States - elongated nodules | ecosystem: Host-associated > Plants > Roots > Nodule | place: USA...
ATATCAAGTATTCAAAACCTTATTCAATTATTTGTAATTGTTAAGAGAAGTCTCTTTCAGTAGTGATTGAGCAAAGGAAGTCTCTTGGAGTTGTCCTTGAGCATAGAAGTCTCTTTCTTGTGTGATTACTCTGAACTATTTCAGACTCTGAATCTGGGAACAGTTTTTTTCCAGAACATAAGGAAGAAGTTTTCTCACCTTCACTTATGATCTACTTGGATATCTAGGATTGCAAAATCTGCTGGAAAGATGGCTTGATTAGCTTGTACCATTACATCTTCGACTATGCCATAAGGGTATTTGACTGTTGATGATCTAATTAGGCAAGTGTACCAAATTGTTTACCAAGTAATAAAGTGATAAGTGAGTATCGTATCCACAAGGATTGTCGTTTCGTCCAAACAAATCGCGTTACTTATTTTACATTGACGATAAAATAAAAAGATAAGGGTTAAGAGATTTGCAATTTTTATCTGTTTGCAACAGAGCAAGTTTACCTATTTTGGTTGCAGAAAAGTAACAGTGGTTAGAGGATTCTTCGAATCCCCCCTATTTATTTGTTGCATATTTAATTAGCATACATGTCGCATCTAGTTATTCTAAGTGAACTATCTAAGTGATGAGGTCGTTGAATGTTTCAAACCTAGTCGTTCGTCAAGTTGCAACTGTTGATCGCACAGTGATCCTTACGTGCGGGGCCTTACTCTCCCAGTTGATTATAGGTGTATCCCTCCGATGGCTAACTGCACATGTTGATCGCATGGTGATCCTTATGTGCGGGGACTTCTTAATTCAAAGGTAATTGAAACATGAACTTAAATTGGCCTCCAGTTTTTCCTAAGTCTATGAAGGGTCAGAGTTCCATTAGGTCAGACCATCCATGAGTTTTAGGTATCTCATCGCACAATCTCCCTCTCGGTAGTTCTACAAACGGGCAGTCCTATCAGCGTCTACCTTACCAAGGGTCGAGGAGAAAGGTTCTACTAGGTTCAACTTATTTCCTTTAAGCAACCGCTTGTTTCCTTAACCTCTAACTAGTTACCTCCTAGGTTCAGCAGATTTTACTCAATCTTAGTAATGTCACCTCCTAAGTTCTTAATATTCGCTTTCGGTATTTGTCGCTAGTTATTAACTAATTACTTCCTAGACAGATAGTTATTAGTATAACGACATAAATATCAAGATATAAACATCCATATAGTAATAACAATGTTAGGCCCTGTCACAACCTAAGTATCTAATCTTGGGTTGCGCCTACCACAGAAATAAATCTAAACTCATAAAACTAAATAGCGAACAAAAAATAACTAAATAAACGACATATAATTAAATAAGTATCCAACAAAATAAACAGGAGTTCGTCTTAGAACTCTAACCTATAACTATTTAGTTACACATGGTAACTAAAGACAAGAAAGAAAAAGATAAAAACATACCCTAGAAAAGATAGGAGAAGATAAAACTCCTCCTTGGCTCTTAGAATCGCCTTCCTCTTGAACTACTCCAATTATGAACGAGAAATTATGAATGAGGAATGCGATATTTATAGGGAAAGTTTCCACCTGACTTGGGCTAAAAGTATGAGTTTTCCAGGGGTGAAAAAGTCACAAAAAGTGACTTTTTTCGCAAGTCACAGAGCGCGAGGCATTTTTTCCATGCTCTAGGCGCTTTTTCCATGCTCCATGCGCTTTTTAAACCGCCTTAATGCGCCTAGGCACTTTTTAAAAGCGCCTAGGCGCTTCAGTGTAAATTCAGTGCTGAAATGCATATTTTCTTCGCCCATTTTGTATTTTCTTCAATGTAAGATGTCTTGGAACTTGGGAACTGAATTCCTCCCTCTGTAACATCTTCTGAGGCCTCTTGAATCTTCAATCTTTGTCTTCCCAAGGAGCACATAAATCTTCGGATGTCTTGCTTTTCCGATTTTCATGATTTCTTCGTGAATTACATCAAGAAAACCCTAAAATTGCTATGTTTCAAGAAAACTCTGATTACAAACTCAAATATAGAAAACATTACAAATGTCCCGAAATATAGGAAATTACTCTAATACTCCTTTTTTTTGCTGGTAAAACCTACTGAAAAAGACTGAAAAACATGCTAAGAAACGTAAGATGACCTGTCATCACAACCCCAAACTTAAACTGTTGCTTGTCCTCAAGTAACGAAAGAAAAAACATAAGTTATTCTTTTAATTTTTTTCCAGGAAAAACGTACCTTTTCGGGAATTATGCTCATGACGTCTTTCATCACATCTACAGCAGAGCAACAACTAACTTACGGGTCCAGCTAGGAGAAAGTACTTTATTCTCGGCCAAACTATTTTGTATGATGCACGTATGTATCACCTAAAGCCAGTAGGGCTGGTCACAACATTTTCCCACTCTGGTCATCACATGAGTGTACCTTGTTGTAAATTTGAAACAATTATAAACAGACAGTCAAAGTTAAACTATGTATACACTTTGAGGACTTTAAGGGTTATAACTTGGCTTAGGTTAAAGGTGGGTACATTTGAGAAAGTAGGCTAACAAAGAAACTAGGAGTTGGTTTACTAACCTAGGGATTCCTACTAAACATTAATGAACTGCCATCATTCCTTCCTTGATTCAAACAAGATGGATAAAACTGTAGAATTATTTGTCTTTTTAATTTTGGCATAAACATACATTTTTTGAAGAGAACATTTTTTGGCTCTTGATTTTTTTTTTTAGATCCATGGTCATCTACATTTTTTCATTTTTTTCTTTTTTGACAAATATGTTATACTATTACCCCACACTAAATTTAAGATGTTGCTAATTCCAAAGAGCAACCTCAAACTTAATTTCAAAACATGTTCAGTCAAAATAATACTTATCTAACTCCAGGTGAAATCAAACAGGGTGCATTTAAGGTTCATAACTATGACATGATTCGTCACTAAGTAACGTAAAAGAAATTTTCATATGGAGGCTCAAAGTGGTTTCACAAAGGATAATAATAATATAAAAGGGTGGTTAGAAAGGCTCAAGGTACGAAAGAAAAATGTCTCGTGTGTATTATAATCTAACCGATTGTGCGTAAAGAACGACCGCAAATTCGAGCAAAAACAACATTCATATGGAACATTCATAATTGGAAATATTTAAATATCTAAACAACCTAGAATAGATAGGGAAATATTTGTCTCTGAATGTCACCAATTATACTATTTGGAAAAGATATGATGATCCTATAAGTACCTTCTGTAGCAAGCCCCGGAAAGTATCGTGCTCTTGAATGTAAGGGTAAATTAGCCTCCGCCGTAAATGCTTGAAATTACTTCCTAAGACTAAAACAAATGTTAAAGCATAAAAGGAAAGATTGTATATGTAAATGCAAAAGAATAAAATTTTATAAGATAATACCGAGGATTAACAACGGATTGAAGAATGAAATTGATTAGTCAGGAAATCTCAGCTTAGCAGAAAAGAAAATGTAGAAAAATAAACTAATGAGTTTCCTCCCATTCAGCGCTTGTTTAATGTCTCCCGGCGATCAATAGGTTGCCTCCTATCCAGCGCTTGTTTTGAGTGATTCGCTTGACAAAATAGGTTGCCTCATATTCATCGCGTGTTTAGTGTTTTGAGCCTGACGGATATGTCTAACTTGTGCTTTGGAGCCTCTGTCCTTTAGGCTCCTTGATTTCTTCCTCCTCCTCGAAGTCGTAGTCTTCATCTAAAGGGTATCCCCTAGCTTCCTCTTCTTCACGTTTTCTTCGGGCATTATCGTCTACTACTCCTTTAATAAATTTCCATACAGGTGTTTAACTTGCATCAATTCTGGGTAAGACATAGTGAACACATCGTATAGCCTTGAAGTTCTGATCGTAGTTTCCCCCTTGTTTGCCATCTAGCAGCAGACCTCGTTGAGCAAAAAAATTCCTGCCGAGGATTAACGGGAAATCATACCTCCCTCTTGTGTCTGCAATTACAATGTCTAAAGAGTAATTGAAGCCCCCAATGTTAATTGGAAAAAAATTTAGTATGCAAATTGCCTTTTCCTCGTGGACATTAGCATACCCTATCGTATAAGGATATGGAGATATCTTTAAATTTCCCAACTCTCTTGCCTCGGTAAAGCTCATTAGGTTGGCATTTTCTCCTGAATCACACAATCCTTGCCCGATATATTCTCCCTTTATGCGGATGGGTAGAGTAAAGCATCCTTCACCATTGAACTTGACTTCAGCCGGTACCTCATACGTGTGATGGCATTCGCTAGTCAGTGGGATGAGTTCTTCAGATAGATCGGCACTAATTTTCAAGATTTCTTGAAGAAACTTAATGCAGCATGGACTTTGTTTGGCCATTTCCTTGATAGGAATGATCACCTTGTACTGCTTGAGAATTTGATGCAAAGCATTGAACTCTGGCAGTATGTTTTTGGCCTTTTGCTTGTCTTCCGTCTGAGGTTTCTCTATATTCACTTCCACCGAATGAATCTACTCGCCTTTTCCAGCTCGTTTTGACTTCAGCAACTCTTGTCGCTTTAGATCAACTTCTTGCTGGAACTTAAGGTACCTGGAGTCTCCTTCTAGTCTTTCCACTAGTTCACTGGTCACCTCAAACTCTTCAAGTAATGAAATAAAGCGCTTCCAGTCTTGTTCTTCAATCTCGTCTCTTTTAAAAATTCGATTAACTTAGAAGTCTTGAAAATTAATTATATTATTTTAGAAGAGTCACAATAATTGACCTATGCAATAATTTTATTTCCCTTAAGTCTTCTAGTTGCAAAGTGTACCTATTGATCATGATGATCAAATTTCCTTAATGTTAGTTGTAAGTCAATGGGTGTATCTCCCTATTTTTCCTCACACGTGGCCATGAGTTCCAAATTGTTAGCCACATTTATTTTGCTGATCAAAGGAGTTAACGAGCAAGATCAAGGTTATCTACACATGTTGATAATCACAATGGACACTTCTCCTCTTGTTCCTTCCTAAATGTGGGTGGTTTTTATTGTTCTTTCAACTAAATGAGCAACTCATATTTTTCAGTATTATACCAACAATTCTTTTTCTATTTCTGAGATAGCCATGGCTGGTCACAAATACCCAAATTATGTATCATCGTTTATACAAAGAAAGATAAATAGTAGAACCAACCTCAAACTTTACCCTTTAATCACTTTTACCTCTTTTTGAGACAATGAATTATTCTCCTTCATTTTCTATCAGTCACAAAGCAAGACCAGCGTACAAATTTGTTTCCTTCACTAAGTTAAACGCCTGTCGTAAAACCACAAGTTGCCCAAGTCCATAATTGTTGCATCAGTAAGATTGAAAAGAGATAAGTCATAGTATTTTCTTATATTCCATTCTCATAATTTTTTCCAAATCCATTGATCAATTCCCATCATTTCTTGTCAAATAAATTTCGTCTAAGTCTTTATGTATATATGTTCCTCGATTTTATTTCTTGCCTCATTATGAAATTCTAATTCTAAGCCATTTTCGTTTTTCTCAAACCTGTCATCGTAGAATTGCAACTACACCTTCGTTCATCATCCGATTGAGCTAATTTTTGGACAGTGTGTTTCCAACATGCAGTTCTTCGTTTTCAACGGTCCGATTGTCAAAATAATTCCTTGAGTGAGACAAAACATGTCTGCACCGTAGCTGTGAGTTTGAGGCGGCTTAGAGTTGTGGCTTAGGAAGGAAAGCGTCCAAGATATGGGCTTTTTCACCTCACCATCATTCTAGGCCGGATAAGTGTTGTGAAATGGTAGTAGAATTCTTGTCCATTAAAAAGAGTTAGTTTTCTATGTTTTATTCTATTTATATGTATGACTTCTTGTTTTGATTGAATATTGTGTTTATTGTTATGAGAATTTGATTATTAGAGTTGGCATGTTGATAACTATATATGATTCAAAAAAATAGCTTGTGGTTCATAAAGTATTAGAGATTGGTGGGTTGCATATGGTTTTATTTTTGGTTTTGTTGACGACATTGAGTCGCATAGCATATCATGAAGTATTTTGGGCTAATGTCACTAGGTGACGGGCCTTGTAGAGATCATTAAGTAGTCTAGTTTTTATTAGGCTAATGTCACTGGGTGGCGGGCCTTGCAGGAACCATTAAGTGGTTCATTCTTCCATTAGTCGTGGTTGTGCGCATTAACACGACAATATCTGGATCATTTGAGTCTTGCATATCATGCATAAACTTTTACAAATAATTTTTGTGTACTTAATTCTTTTGGAAATTTCTAATCCTTTTTAGTTGAGTACTTTTATTATTATTTTATCGTATTTTTTTGAGTTTAGATGATCTCATGTGGAACCGAAAAATTGACCCTTACATTAATAAAATGTTGTAGGTACCAAAGATGAAATGTGAAGCTTGATGTGTGATGAATCGTGTGGGGGACAAAGTTGGGGTTTTCAAAGAAAAAGAAAAAAAAAGAGTTTTATTGAACTATAGTTGTAATCTAAACCATCTTTGAAGTTTATTATATTTCCTAGTCAATTAATTCGAAAACACGGATGTAGATTTCTTCAGTTATGAAATAATCAATTTTAAAGGATGATTTTCTATTAGTTTATTTTAATAGTTTTCTTATAGATATATTCTCTATAAGTGTTCTTCTAATAGTAAATAAAAATAATATGGACTCATTTTCTTATAAAGAATTAATATTTGTAAGTAACATCTTGGAGTTAAATTCAGGGCGTTACACCAATCGTCCATGGCAACATACATCATTACAAAACAATAGAAAAACATACCCTATAGAGAACAAGAGGAGGATGAAGATCTTCTTCCTTGAAGCTCTAATGCTTGAATCTTGCTTGGTACCACTAGCTTTCTGAATGAATAAAAGAGTGTACAATGGTCTATATTTATTGTAAATCATTACTCAGGGGTTAATAGAAGAAAACTCGGCTTTTTCCACTAAAACAACTTGAAAAACAAGCCATCAACACTACTTTCTTGCATACCATGTGCATGGCACAAGAACTAGGGTACATGACGCAGTAGCCAATGCTGCTTCATGTGCATGGGCACATGGCTTGGATGCAGGGGAGCATCAGGTAGCAGCCTGCGTGCGAATTTTGCAGTTTTCATCCCTTTTTCGAACGTTCGTCCATCTTGCAATGCCTTGGAATTGAAATGAATTTTCTTTACTTTGTACTGTTTTCAAAGACCTTCTAAAAGGCAACGACCTTCAATCTTCATATCATCGATCCTTCACTTGATATCTTGTTTTTCCGATTTACAAGATTTTTCATTAAAAAGACTAAAAACACTTATGAAATTGCATTATTTAGAATAAAACTGAATTACAATGACTCGAATGAAAACAAACAAAAAGTTCTTTAAATCATTGACAACTCCTCTAAATGACTTCTAATTTGCCTCAAATGCAATGAAAATAACTAAAACTATAGCCAAAAATATCATATGATGTTCCATCATCAGGCACTTGATGACACTATGTTATATGATGTTATTTTAGTCATTTTATGTATTTATGTTGAGTCTTTAGAATTTTTAGACAACTTAGAGCTGAAAAAATCAAGAAAATTAATGGTTTTATTCTGTAAGAATCATGTCACGTTTTTTAGCATCATGGCACAGTTTTTAACTCAATATGGAGCATTTCATGGTGTCTATAAGATTCTGGCGCGGTTTTAAGCATCATGACACGATTTTAGGAACACCAAAAGAGGAATTTGAATTTAATGAAGGTACCATGAAACGATTTTAGGCATCATGGCACGATTTTTACTGTTACAAAACCTAGCCTATAAAAGAAAAACTTCTTTTCAGAGCTGGTGTTCAAGTTTTATGGATCTAGAAGGCACATTATGAAGCAAAATGCTCATAATCTCGTGGTGACTCGCCATCTAAATAATAGATGATCCTATTTCATGTAATAGTTCCTTCTTTTAATCTAGTTATTCATGCTTTAGCCATGAATAACTAAGTTTCCATTGATTAGGTCTTAGATGAATTTGTATCAAACTGTTGGAACCATGTGATTGTATAAATGCTATTCAATACCGTGAAATTCTTGTTTTTATTTATAATTTCTCATGCTTAATTCTTTTTGTATCTTGGTCAAATATAAATTGAATTTAAATCTCAACTGAGTACTGGCCCTATTGATCGAGAAATTATGTTCAATTTAACAGGTCAATTTAGAGATAAATGATTGCTAGGTTGTGACTGATGAATTAACATTCCAGTAAAATGATTGACAGCTACAGACTCACATAAGAGATTAGGGGATTCTAACCCTAAAAGAGGGATTTGAGTAAAGAGATTGATCATAGTTGTTTTATTAATTTGTCGTAAAAGTAAAACAACAATTGTAGAGGTTAGGTGCAATTTAGCCAACAGTAAGAGACAAGGAATATAAAAGACCTGATCATATTTCCTAAAAATTCATACCAAATTTTATCATTATTTTACTCTTAGTTTATGATTTTAAAACAAAATCAATTGCCTTGTGCAAACCCTCCCCCCACCCAACCCCAACATATTTCATATAAATTATTTTTCTAATGTTTTTTTTTTGTTATCATTTTTCTAATGATAGAAATGATGAGTTGCAGATGTTAGGGTGACACATATGACAGAAAAAACACATAATCCTTCTTCCTTTTGGTTGGTAGGAATTCCATGAACTTTGTACAAAGCAACATGTGTTCCCATTCTTCTACCATTAAACATTTGGAATTTGAGTTCTCCCACCATAGAGAAGAATATGTATCCTTTTGCAAATGAATCATCTTTTTAATCCCCATTGGTTGAGTCTCAATTTTTCAGGTGGATATACTTGTGGATTTTCATCCACCACAATAGCATGATTTATAGTCTCCATCTCAACCAACTTCTCAGACTCATATGCTTTCTCAACAAGATCACCACACTAAATTTCAAATGCATAAATTGGGGTTTTCAACCCCCTCTATGCATAACTTATATTTGACCCTTTTTCAACCTTTTTCACCCAAAATCACTCACAACAAATCTACCCACAAACATAAATCACAAACACTCCATAAATAAAAAGAAGATTTCAACCTTTCTACTCTTAATTTCACTTTCCAATTCCTCACCCAAAACTTAATCCCTTCTCATCGTCCATTTTCTTCCATACTTTCTATTCTTAATCTCTCACCCAAAACCTAACCTCTTTCTCCTCAAATTCATTCCTTTACGATTGAAATCAATTAATTTTTTTCATTCTCTTCATAGAATCTCAATTTGAATTGAAACTATCATTTTTAACCTCATTCCACAAATTTTACATCATAACCAAAATCTCTATACTTATCACCAAAACCCCCCACTTTAACCAATTACACCACAAACAAAATTAACTAAGCCATCATGAATATGAACCTCGGTTTATCTTTTGCATCCTTTGATCAATTTTTAACTTGAAATTTTTTTCATAAAAAGTCAACATAATACAACCTTCTTCTTGTATTTTTCCCACATTCACTATTTAATATTTTTTTATAGTTTATGAACTAAATGGTGAGAGGTTAAAAGTTCAAGGACTAAATAGAAGACTTATTCTAAATTGAACCATGCTATATCCAGCGACAATTTACTTCCCAAAACTTTCAAGAGTGACGTGGATAACATATTAACCATTTTTTTTTTAATGAATAGATTAACCAATTAAAATATTTGGTTTTGCACAATACATGGAAGAGAGATAAATGTCAACATGAGAGAGAAAGTGTAAATACATTTTGTACTAAATTGTTCAGTAAACCTATTTTAATTGCATTTTTTTTTTAGTGTCCGGATTCGAACCCGGATCTTACATATATTATGTATTGCTCTTATCAACCGAACTAAAGTCACGAGGACTGCATTAAACAATAACATGTCAATTAGCATAATTCAATTACATTAATCAATCAAATGACAGTGCTTAAATTGCATTTAACAACAACCATCGAATTAGCATAATTCCTGAGTGACTATCTTTATCTTATTTAAAATAACAACCTTTATATTGCATGTTCCTGATAAGATAAGAATTTCAAACAATTGTTATCCCTTCATTTGAAAATAGAGTCAAGGCCCTTTTTAGTTCCTAAAAAAAATCTGAAAGACCCAGTTTAATTAGTACCGAGTAAAGTAAAAACAATTTGTATTCCCTGATAAATTGGGACAAGTAATCACTGTCCTCTTTAGTCTTTAAGCTTTGTTTGGTTGATAAAAAAAAATAGAAGAAAGGAAAGAATAAAAGAAAATTATCATAAAAAATAAATATGTGTATTAATAAAGTGACATAAATACCTTTAAACAAAAAACTTGATACGATAGAAATATAATAAAATAAGTATTTTATTATAAAATAAGTAATTTATCACAATCAATGAATATTATAAAGTAATCATTAAAATCTAAATTTGATGAGGAAATCTGTTAGTGTACACCTATGTTTGAAGAAAATATTTTTAGGGTCTATAAAAATTAATAGTTTTTTTTTGTCAAAATAAAAGTTAATTATTTTATAAAGTTGAAAAAAAATATTTTACCTATAATTAATTATTTAATACGTGATTGTTAACTTTTTTTATATTCTTTTTATCCATTAATGTTATTTTCTTACAATTTATTACTATTTGTAAGAAATGTACATGTAAAACACATTTCTAAAATTTCTTTCATTTGATTATTAATTTATTAAATTGGAAAAAATCTTTAATTGTTATGAAGTATGTTTTATTTTTATATTTTGTAATTTTTATTGATTGTAACTTATTTTAACTTTTTTTTTTTTATCATATCAAGTTTTTTTTTAGGTATTTATAATATTTTATGTACTCTATTAATGTCAGTTTATAAATTCATTTTTTTATCATAATTTCTTTTAATTTATCTCATAGCATACTACTAAATAATCTCTTCTTTTCACTTTATTTTTCTTTCATATATATATTTCCTTCATCAACCAAACAAAATGTAAAGAGAGCATTGACTAACTCTCCCTGATTATTTTCCTTAAGAACTAAAAGTTGCTTCTATTTTTCTCAAGGACTAAATTTTTCTATTATCATAAATGCAAAGTAGAATATATTTAATTAAGAGTGACCTGTGAGCTTAGCTCAATTGGCAGGGAGATTGCATAATTTATGCAGGGACCGGGGTTCGAACCCCGGACACCCCGCTTCTCCACATTTAAATGTGTGAGCTCCAGCCACTAGGCTAATAGACAAAAAAAAATTGAAAAAAAAAATTAATATTGTATTGAAAAGTGAAATGACTAATGAGTCATTTATTTTAGAACAATATATTTTTTACGAAAGACTCATTTATTATGGGACGAAGGGAGTAACAATTTCCATTCAATTCATGTTCAAAAAACAATTTCCATTCATTTGGTAAAAAAAGAATACTGCATCCGTCCCTAAATATAAGACTTTTTTGACAGAAAAATTTGTCTCTATTTATAAGACATCTTTGACATTTTCAAGTACGTTAATTAATTCTTTACCAAGACACCTCTATTTATTTTATATTTTTTCTTCAATCAACATTAAATATTATGTCGAAAACATACACTAACCATCTCTCTTAAACTTAAAGGATAAAATTATAAAAACAATAGCAATTACAAACAAATTTATTACCACTTTTAATTTTCTTAATTCCCGTTATTTTTTCAAAAATGTCTTATACTTAATGATGGAGGTAGTACAATTTATTTGAAAACGTTGCTTTAATTGCATTTAACAACGTGTTAGTTAGCATAATTCAATGTCTGTATGTCACGATTTACATTGATGTAATGGCATTGCTTTAATTGCATTTAACAACAACCAACCAGCTAGCATAATAAGTCTTAAGGCTACTCTTTAAAAATTCTCAATTAAAAAATTATTTATTGAGAAAGTTTAATATTTTAATTTTTTATGCATAAATTTCTATAAAAATTTACTATTTGAAGTTCTTAAACAGTACCTTTAGGACACTTGTTATCATTTTTCTTATTTAAAATAACAATCTTTCTATTGCACGTTGCTTATAATTTTGAACAATTGACATCACTTCATTTAAAAATAATAGTCATGTGGAATCCTTCTTTGGACAAACTAAGCGTTTCGAATCCGACATTGGCACATTCAACGACCCATTTATAAAGGCCCAACGACAGATACATCGCCTCAATGATGTTTAGAAAAAGTTATGTGTGCGCCTAACCGCACAGAAGCAATGCCCTAAGACGATTATTGTCGTTCAACCGATCTTTAACTGTCTTTCGTAACCCGCACCCGTTTTTACGAAAACGGTTGCAACTAACTCGTCTATATAAGTGTGGCACCACTACCACGCCCATGTGCGGTCTCATTATTCATACTTTTGCACACTTTCTCTACGATCTCATCATTATTCATACTTTTACACGCTTTCCCTACGATCTCATTATTCATACTTTTACGCGCTTTCCCTCAAGCATATACTGACTCGAGCATCAGAGCAAGTGTCTGTTTTGTAGGTCCCGCCGTCCATCGTCGAAGAACAAGTTTCCACCGTATTAGAGTTACTCCTCCGTACCGGTCGAATGCATCATGAGCACCGCAGCCATGTCATCTTTATTTAACTTTGTTCCCGGACAGATCACCGAACATGTATGAACAAAATATAATATTAATATTTAATCGTGTTTAACATGTCAAGTAGCAAAATTCATGCGTGTTATTCACAATTTCCATTGAAAATTTGATCTAATGGCATTGCTTTAATTGCATTTAACAACAGCTAGCCAATTAGCAGAATTCATGTGTGTTTATCGTTATTTTATTTTAAAATTAACAACCATCCTTCTTTTAAATGTTCCTTATAGATAGGAATTTTGAACAATTAGTATCCCTTCATTCAAAAATAAAACTCACGTGGCATCCTCCTTTAAACAAATTGAGCTTCCTTTAAATAATATTAGAGATAGATAGATAGATTCAAGAGTTTGTCTTCTTTACGTGATCACAATTTTGATAGGCTGTTACAAGCGGTTCTACATGCAACATCACAATTAGACAAGAGGGTTACTAAAAACCAATTTTATATAGCACTAATTGTGTTGTTTGTAGTGCTATATAAAATTGATCACAATCATATATGAGTTCCGATTATATAATTTAAAAGGAAAATTACATTCACCTCCCTTAAATTTTCTTTAAATGTCACAAACATCCTCTTTAAATAGATAAGTACCTCCCTTCTCTCTTAACATCTCTTAACAGTGTTATATTTCCGTTAAAATACAAACATGAATTTAAAGCTCTCACCATCTCTAGCCATTCACGTAGTATTAAAGATAACTTCCACAAACCACAGTTTGAAACAAAGCTTCACCCTGAATCTGAAGCACACAAGCCAATTTAAAGACAAAAAATAAAAATACTAAAACATATCAAAAGGGGGACTTGCAGATGAACAAATTAACCACAAGCCAATTCAATTTTAATATTATGTTTGACAAATCTCTATCTTGGATGGGAGACTCTGGTGGGTTTGGAAAGCGAACCTTAAATTGATTTTCTTCTTTGTGTGAAACTTGATATTGATTACAGAGTACAAAGATAAAATTGGGAATGAATGAATATACATGAACACTGCCACCGCAAAACTGCCTATATTCATTCGCTAAAGAATTTAGATCAATGCTGTTAGAATTAATTGGTTGCACAGGATAATTGGTAATTCATAGTATCACTATCTTGAGAGGTTTTTTTTTCTCAACTTAAAGTTAAGTTGAAGGGAGGTTACTGCATTTTATGAAACTAGAGGGGAGGTATGTGACATTTAACAAAATCTTAGGGAAGGTCAATGTAATTTTCCCTAATTTAAATGAAGGTATTTTTGAAATATAGTATAACGTGTAAGAAGAAAATAGAATGAAAAAAGAGATAGCCTAATAAGGGGTTGACTATTACTTTTTCCACGCGCCTTATTATTTTTTTTCTTCTCAAAATACCCTTCAGATTTTATAATCAGAAACTGAGTTCGGATTATGCAATCCGAAGACATTCACTTTACACAACAGAACTGGAGAGAACTGCATGTCTTTGTGGATTCATCATTTTTTTCAAAATATAAAATTATGTAAAAGACAATTAGGTTAAAATTATATCAAAAAATCATTATATATATAATGATTTAGCTTCTTCAAAAAAAAAATCATTATACCAAAAAAGTTGATTTTATATCATTACACATTTTACCTAATGGTATACATTTAATCTAATCCGTCCAAAGATCTATGATAACATCATCAAGATTATCTTTTTCAATCTTCACACCATCTTCAACCTTCTTCTCAACAACTACCTCCTCTTTAGGATCTAGATTTTCAATAACGTGCAAATCTTCGTCATCTCCTACCACCTCATAACCTGTTGCCCAACACAGTTCATTATAGTTAGCCATCCGACTGATATATCTATCAGGCCATTCCTTTGCATCATCTCGATGGTGTCGTCTTCATAGCGGGCAAGTGGAAGGAATTGGACAACCATCCTTCAAATATATTATCATAAAACGGTTGTCATTCACATGTGTCAGACACATTAATCGCTCTCTATGTGACAATTCACTGCATAGAGGGAAAATGTTTTTCAATCACCCTTTCTCAATGGATAGTAGAACAACTGAACAACCACGTGTTTATATTTCTGTGAAATGAGGAAACTCATATCCGGCATGATCATCCATTTATCCGATGATGCAGGACTAATACTGCAAAAGGTTAGAGCGCCTAATACCTATTTATATCATCTATCCGCCCCAATCAAACATCGATAGTGCTCATTTTCTTCACCGATAAGCTCTTTGTGAAGTTGGTAAAGGATCATCTGGTGATCATCAACATTCAAGTTACGTAGGCCTGCAACTACGCGGAACTCGCAATGGCCATCATCAGGTACATCCACCACCTTTTCAATAAATTCATACATCCAATGTGGGGTTTGGTCTTTGTGTGGTATGTGGACTTTAACCAGAATTGGCTTAGGAGGAAGCATAATTGGCTTATGAGGATTAGGAAACGTGTTGCTTTTCCGTGCACTCTTTCTACTTGTACCTGTTGAATTTGTCTATGAAGCATGTGTCTGTTGATCCTAGGAGTTAACAATCTTCCAGAGCGAAGGCGATCACTTTGTCGACTGAATGATTTGTTTATTTTTCTTTGAAGCTCCTTTATTAGTGACCTTTTTTGGCGGTGGACACATAGAGGTAGTTCCGGTAAAACAAACTGTTGAAATTGTTCTTTGATATGCACCTCCATGTTGTAATCAGTGTCCTTGAACCGGACCTACAATGTGTTAAAAAATCTGTCAGGTGGAATGTTGTTGAAAACTAGGGAAAAAAATGCCTCATGTTCTGTCTTGTGACCATTCGGATTATATAATCCGAAATGTTAATGCACATTTCAGATTATATAATCTGAAACATTCCGATACACCCCAAGATCATGCTACTAAAGTAAGTTTCATGGGGCTTGAATGCTACCTTTTTGGATTATATAATCTGAAACCCATTTAATAGAGGTTTGGATTATATAATCCAAATTCACTCAGTACAGAAACATAATGCAATTTCCTGGGCAGAACGAAACACATTTTTTTTAGAAAAATAACTGAAGCAAATCCCATCCTGGTAAACAAAGAGATGTCTGCCTTCCTATCCTTATGATCACCCTCATACTATAAACGCAACCTCTTCTAGTGAGTGTGGATTTCATCCAACCAGATGGGGGTGTTGTTCTTGATCTTCAATGCAATCGTACACTTGGATTTATCCGTACCACAACCAACTACTCGACTAACCTCGTCTACGAGATAATGCAAAACGTTCCTTGATATGTTTCGACTCAATCTAGACCACAACAACTTTCCTTTGAACCTATGTTCAAGTATGATCATGCTCGTCTATAAGAAAGCGTGTACCTGAGTATGTTGTAACTCTAGCATGTTGTGAATGGATTTCCAGTTTGTACTTAAATCACCGATACTACTAGTCAGATACTTTTTCAACCAGCTGTGTGCAGATTCAACTCTGTTTGTTGTAATATTCCTCATTTACATGACTTTGTTGACCCAAAACTTCACAGCCTTCTCCTTCACCGGACCCAAAACTGTATTTTCAACATATTCCATAAACTTGGAAATTTTTTTGCATACAACTTTGAACCAGTTGCAATTATCAACATATGCTTGCTCCGTATCGGAATTCATGATATCCTCTCATTCAAGCATGATCGTCTCCACTACTTCACTTGGATTAATCTTTTTTCCCGTCCTTGCCTTTGAGATCCTTAACATTGCAATCTGTCTTACACTTTGCTCTAACATTTCTTTCAATGTGATACTCACACAATAGAGCAGTATCCTTAGGGAAAATGGTATCCACAACATTCATCAAAGCATTGTCTCAATGATGAGCAAAACCGCAAGTGTACGGTTTTACCGAAGTAGTAAAAATAGAGTATCGTTCCGACAGGGAGTTATGAATTTAATTAACTTTTAACAATGATTAGAATGAAAGTTTTAAAAGTAAAAAGGTTTAGTTTTTGTTTTGAAAGAAAATAACAATAATAATAAAAAGGTGCCTTGGGATTATTGGTTCATCATAATAACAAATCCTTCACAAACAAACCTTAAACCATAACTTTATATTCGACCTACTTTTTAAAGACAAGTTTCTCTTTAGCGTATCAAAGCCTCTCTCGAGGTGCAGTGAGTGTGTTCCTCTAGCAACCACGTCTATTCTCATGGTTGATTGCTATTGGAATCCTTGAAGAACGAAACTTTATATGTCTCAAGGTTTGCTAGACTATTCTCATGTTTCGCAACCCTTGTCTAAATTCACTTGTTCCAATATCAAAGCTC
>Ga0315914_1006292_pt1 | contig 16887 bp, 9 predicted proteins | sample MpolenodulesMG_FD_203920 | JGI IMG/M metagenome (GOLD analysis project Ga0315914, IMG submission 203920) | Medicago polymorpha root nodule microbial communities from Los Angeles, California, United States - elongated nodules | ecosystem: Host-associated > Plants > Roots > Nodule | place: USA...
TTAATGCTTTTCTATCATTCAAGAGATTGAGAAATCATCGATTGAATGATAGGAACGACTCTTGGATCGTTTAATGGTGCGAGACATCGACGATTAAACGATACAATTGAAGTCACCATATTATTTGAACACGAATGATATTGACGAGGGATACGTGGTAATATCAAATGAAAGCTAGAATCCATGCATGATCATTAGGTTACGTGTGACGCTTGATCAAGGAACCCTAATCCTAACAAGCTTTACACCCTATCAATCTCAAGTCTTAATTTTATAACGTAGATATTTAGGTTTTTAAACAAACAAACAAATTACTCTCTCAACTTAAAATGGTAATTGATGTCGAACAATCCAGGATATCGCACTAGTCCCTAAGGAGACGATACATAAATACTTACTTTTGATATACGTAAATATGCTACATCATTAATCCCCTAAAAAAAAGACCGTTGGATTACGGAGGTCTATCAGATTTTATAGTGTATCACCAACACCTAATGTATTTACTTTCTTCTTCTTCTTCCATCATCTTCATCTTCATTCATCCTTCAATGATGGTGTTGATGATGATAGATGAAGATGACAATGATGGTGGTGTAGTGATTAAATAGTAGGTTTAATTTTTTTCTTCTGAGTTTTATTGATGAAGGATGAATGAAGATGAAGATGATGGAAGAAGAAGAAGAAGAAAGTAAATAAATTAGGTGTTGGTGATACACTATAAAATCTGATAGACCTCCGTACTCGAACGATCTCTTTTTTTAGGGGATTAAAATTATCAAAATTGGACCAAATTGAATAAAAGAAATAAGTTAAAGGACGTGTCTGAGAAAGTTAAGACTTATGAGACCAAATTGAATAAAAGAATTAAGTTAAGGGACCGACATATCAATTAAGCCAAAAAGAAAATACTCAAAAACTAAGGGGGGGTGTATTGGATTAGGATTCTAAAGGATAATTTTTGCTTAAAAAAGTCTCAAAGATTTTAAAAGATTTTGTAGGATTTGAATGACTTTCATGATTTTAAAAGACTATCAGGATTTTCAATTTGAATTTCACTGGATTTACATCATAAGATTTTAAAGGATTTTATGGATTTATAAGATTTCAAAAGATTTTATGAATTTTAAAGACTCATTGAAAAGAAATGATTACAACACACTCTCTATAATAATATTTTCAATGCATACTCTTATTTTTTATTTTATTTTTATGAGAGATAGAGAGAGGGGGAAGAGAGGAGGGAGAGAAGGGAGGAGAGAGAGAGAGAGAGAGAGACGAAGAGAGATGGGAGAGAGAGGAGGGAGAAAAGAGATGAGAGAGAAGGGAGAAGAGAGAAAGAATAAGGGATAAGAAAGAGATAGTAAACTTTTAAAGAAAAACAATCCCAAGAAATCTATATGTCTTCATGGAAGACTTTTTCTTGTTAAAATTTCACTAGAAAATTCCACAAAATCCATCAAAATCTAATTTATTAAACAATCATTTGAAATTTGAATGATTTTGAATACAATGAGACTTTTTTTAAATGATGAAAAGTCTTGATTGAATACCTCAAGACTTTTTTAAAATGACAAAGAATCTTGATTGAATAGCACAAGACTTTTTTTAAATTGCAAAAAGTCTTGATTGAATACCACAAAACTTTTTCATAATTAAAAAGTCTTTTAAAATTCCTTAGAATCTTAATCCAATACATCCCCCTAAGTGATAGACTCATCAAATTACCAAAGGCTCAAAAGGGATATAAAGCAAGCATTTGACATAAAAACAATCCATTCATATGTGATCGAATCAACACAACCAAACGAACTGAAATGGATTATTTATAAGGCTTAATTACATATTTGGCCCCCTAAAAAAACAACTTTTTTCAAGCCCCCTAAGTTTACTTTTTGTTGCAATTTTGGCCCCCACGTCAATTTTGACTTAGTCAACGGACACGCGGGCGCCACGTGTGTAATTTATTTTATTTATTTTTTAATTTACAAAAAATAAAAAAATATTTTTGTAATTAATTTTTTGTGTTTTTTAATTACAAAAAAAGTTTTTTTGTTTTTTTAATTACAAAAAATAATTTTTTTTGTTTTTTATTACAAATTTTTTTTTTGTTTTTTATTACAAAAATTAAAAATACAAAAATAATTAAAACATTACACACGTGACGTCCACGTTAGCGTTGACTGAGTCAAAATTGGGCTAGGGAGCCAAAATTACAACAAAAAGTAAACTTAGAGGACCTGAAAAGAGTTGTTTTTTTAGAGGGTCAAAATCACAACTTTGGAAAACTTAGGGGGTTAAAAGTGTAATTAAGTCTATTTATAAATGATCATTAAAAAACAGGTAGTAAAATAAGAATCATGATAATAAAGATTAGACTTTTTTACTAAAGTGGTACAAAAATGGAGTTATTGAATGAATTTTGAAATTGGTGAATAGTAAAAAGTTGGATAAAAGCTTGCATTGTTGGCGGACCCATGGCTAATAGACTATATCAACAGTGTTCGATCAGAAAAGTGGTTTCTTATTACAAATTGAGCTTAGCAGAAGGGTATGAAAGTCGGATATTGGTATAAAACATGAGATTCAAATTGAGCTTAGCAGAAGGATATGGAAGTCCAATATTGGTATAAAACATGAGATTCAATCTTGGAACATGAATATCCATTTTTACTTCTTGTGAAAAGTGAAAATAGATATGTAAAAAATTGTTAGGTCAGGGACACTTAAATAAATTTGGTAGGCATTTGTTTTCTCATATATATATATATATATATATATATATATATATATATATATATATATAATTGATTGATTGATAATTTTCTTCACCATCATAATTAAATTCATACACGTTAATTTGGTGAAACTTGTAAACTGACGGGCAAACGGCAAACCTATAAAATTGATTAAACTTAAGATTGCTACAAAAAGATGGCAAGCAATCATTTTCATTCTGGTTACTTAGTATTGTATTCCATTTTCCATGATTGAGATCTAAAAACCTCCCAGAAAAGCGCTTGTGTAATTTTCTGTCACACATGTTTAGTATTTATGATGTATCACACATACATCAAGCTCTCATTTTCTAAGACATTTGATGAAAAGATCATCACCCTATGGGTCTGTTTGGAACAACTGATCCTCTAAGGAAAGAAAGCATCAAGAATGGAAACCCAGATTTCAAGAAACCTTTTATTGTTTGGTTGCACAAGAAAGAGAAAGGAAAGAACACTTTTTGCTGGGTCCCACACAAGATTCCCATCCCTCCCAATTTGAGAAGAAAGTTTTCGAGAGTAAAGGGATTAGAAAAAGACAAAAACAACCTCATGCCAAAATATAATTTCTATTTTATAATATTATTATTATATAATCATTTTTTATTGAAAAACGTAAGAATAGTTTTTTATGAAGAGTATATTTATCATTATATATTTGAGCTATATATGTGTATTTTATTCCCTAAAAAAAAAAGCGTGTATTTTATTAAGATTATATTTTAAAAAAATTATCTTTTTAGTTTATTTTACTTAAGGGCATGTATGTCATTTTACAAGTATACTTCTTTCTTTCCTCTCACTTTCTATTCATTTTCACTTCAACTAAACAACCACAAAATCATATTACTTTCCACTCACATTTCACTCACTTTCATTCCTTCAACATTCTTTCCTCATACTTTCTTTCCTTTAACTTTCTCTTCTCATCCAAACAGACTCTAAATTATACCAAAGCCATATCACCTGCGGATTATTCTTATTTGGTGACCGGATTCAATATAAATTCTTAAGACACACTCACGAAACATTAATTCTATATTTTAGTTATTTAAAAAAATAATCAAAAAGTTAATTCTACTTTTTACTTTTTTGTGTGTGACAAGATTTGTGACCACAGTTGAGGTAAATGTAGGCTAATTAGAACCACGAACCTTTTAAATAGATAGTTCATCTCCTTTAAAAAACGCTCCCTCCCATGCAAACTGACCAAAATATCTCCACGTAAATTAACTTACGCTAAGTTATAACCTACATGTGTTAACTCATGTTGGGGTTATAACCTACATAAGTAAACTCACGTCGAGTTATAAACTTCGTGAGTTAACTCACGTATGATGTACCAATGTAGCGAACGTGACTTAAGTCACGATGAGTTTAACATCTGCGTGACTTAAGTCACGTGGGAAGTATTTTTGTTAGTTAGTATGAGTGAAATTTTTTTTATAGAAGAAGAGCAATTTTCTTTAAAATACTATGCCTCAAGTCTCATATATGCAGCTTAACATTGAGCACTTCGTATGATCATCTTCATTTTTCACCCTTCCCCGCACACACTAGTCAAACACCCTGTTATGTGCCTTCCGTTTTTGTTACTATATGCCCTTCTATAGATTGTTTGACTCAATGGTATGGTATGAGTGCTTGGTCAGTAATTCCTTGATAAAGCATAAACTCAAACGTCCACATAAAGGTTTGGTATACCAATTCCATTTAAGATAATACAAAAATGCTCAGCAGTGGTATCATGCATGTCATTTATTGATCAATTTAACAGTAATATAACATCTGCACCCAACAACAAAAATCTTATACCATTATTATACGACTTTCTTTTTCTGAATAATGAAAAACAAGAAAGAATAATTCCAATACACACACTATATTTCCCTAAATAAGTACGATATATTTTTTTAAGGTTGCTCTATTTTCATTCACTTACGGGATTGATCGTCCTATTTTAAAAGGCTTAATAGCAGTTTTAGCCCCCTAAGTTTCAAGAAGTTGCGATTTTGACGCCCTAAGAAAAAAACTACAAAACCGCCCCTAAGTTTTGCACCTGTGGTAGTTTTGGCCCTCAAAGCCAATTTTGATTCAGTCAACGCACAGTGGACGCCACGTGTGTATTTATTTATTTTTAAAATAATTTAAAAATAAATTTTTTTTTTTTTATTTTTTAATAAAAATATTATTTTTTAAATAATAAAAAAATTTAATTAAAAAAATTATTTTTTTAAAAAAAAAATAAATAAATAAATTATTTTTAAATAATTAAAAAATAAAAAAATACATGTGGTGTCCACGTGTGCGTTGGCCGAGTCAACATTGGCCTAGGGGGCCAAAACTGTCACATGGGCAAAACTTAGGGGGCGGTTTTGTAGTTTTTTTTCTTAGGGGGCTAAAACTGCTATTAAGCCATTTTAAAATTACTCAATTTTGATCTACTCATCATTTTTTAAATACGACGTTGCATACCACTAACGACATGTAGTGATCAATACTTGTTAAATTACAAAATATCCAATAAAAACTTCAATTTAAACTTTAGTTTCACCATTTTTTAAGTACAAGAAATCTTATAGACATCAAAACTATTTTTTTTTTTTTGAACAAGCCAAAATGGAATATATTAGATCACCAAAGGTGGCTCAAATCGCACAAGGTGTTTCAAAAGAACCACCCACCAAAAAACAATTACAGAAGTCTGTTACCAAATAATAATGTTACAGAAGAATGACAAAAACAAGGCTACACAAAAACACGCATGCAAAATAATGGATGCCGCCACCAGTCATTATAACTGAAGGCGAAAGTGGACACATTTGTCTTTAGCCAAGAGAAAGACAAAAATTTGACATTGTCTGCTAAATGATGCAAGTCAACGTTCTTCTGGTTGAAAATCTTGTTGTTTCTTTCTTTCCAAATAACCCAAACAGTAGTCATCCAGATTACTGTCATAAAAGAGTGTGTAGACCGCTGTAATCCTGCATAGCGACCGAACTGATGAAGATGTGCTGCAACGGCAGCTGGAGCTATGAAAGAAATGCCTAGCCACTGAAATAAAAGATGTCATACCATACCAAAATGATCACACCGAAAGAGAAGGTGGTCTGCGGTCTCAGAAGAACCGCACCCACCTATACAAGACATGTCGTCATGATGAATGATTCTCATGCATAAAAGGTTGTCTTTAGTTGGTAATTGATTGCGAAGAAATCTCCAAACAAAGACAGAAACCTTCAGCGGGACTTGTTTCTGCCACACCTGTAGACATCAAAACTAGTGATTTTAAAAGGAGGGGGTAAATTCCATAAATGAGTGAAAATTAGACCAAAATTGTAATCAAGCCTTGATATTTAGTCTCAAATTTATTTTTTATTTTTATTTTTGAAGGAATTTAGTCTCCAATTTTTTTAAGGTTTTTTTTTATCATGTATAAATTCGTACAAATTCAAAATAGTAAGTTTATATTGAAACATGTATATTTTATATTAAATATATCAATTTTTAATAAATAATTGTTATTATTTAATAAAAATTTGTTATTTTAATTTCTTTAACATATATAATATTGTATATCTTAGACAAACTATTTTATAATGGTATTTTATTTTGAAGAACATTCTCAAAGTATTAATCATACATAAAATAGCATAAATGTGCCGTGCAAATTAGTAGTAGAACCAAAAAGAGTAGAATTTTGGTTGATGTTCCCTCCCTCCTAAGTCCTAAGCAATTAAAGTCCACCACCACCGACATGACAAGATCTAATAGTACTGCTATTTGACCAAAGAGTTTTCCAGGCTGTTATGCAAAGTACAACAAACAAACTCAAAGGTTGAGTTTAGGATGTTACTAGCCACATGCCTTCATTTTTGGTCCCATTGAATTGCCGCAGGTACTTCACCACGACACTTGTCTTAGCTACATGGAGGGCAACTTCTCTTAGCCACATGCCTTCAAATAGCCTCGGCCTCTTATATTTCCTTAGACATTTTGTCATCTGCACATTTTAATTTAAAATAAAATAGTTTTTTTTTTCTTCCGTAAATAGAACTTTCAACAATAGATTGATCCTTCTTTCAAAAAAGAAAAAACAATAGATTGATTTTAGACTTCTTAAGTAAATAGTTGGAGATTTGATTCTTGGTGGTATGTATTCAACCTTCAATCATCCATTATGTGGTAGGACTAGACCAAAACTCAAGTAAAACATTCAAGGGTACTCCCTTCAAACATTTGTCTTGCTTAAAACTTTTTTTTAAAATTTAATGGGAGTAATGAAAAAGGAGTTTTCATTATGTTTAAAAATATAAGTAAAAATGAGTCAAAAAAGTTGACGTATTTAGATCAAATTTTAAATCAAATACATCAATTTTTTAACATACAGTGATAAGTTTGAGACTTTTGTTGTTAGTGGAAGAGATTTTTGTTTGAGTTACCCATAACAAGTGATTACAATTTATGAATATACCGGTGGTGTTGGGCGAATAGGACTGAGTACAAAATAGAGGACAACATAAATTAGAGATACGGCACATAAAATAGTAAAATCATAGGAGTTAACGTTAAACATAAAACATCAAAACACAAAAAGAGAAAAGGAAATCCAAAAGCAGACTAGTTAATTAATTAATCAATGATAAATACAACTTTAATAATAATAATAATAATTAAGACAATAAATTCTAAACGGTAAGAGATCTCTTATAGTTTAATCATATCTTTTGTGTTCAAATAGAACAACAGTGACAATAAATTAGAGTTATATCATTCATTAATGTCTTATTTATTTTAAAAATTGATTTATACAATTGTGTGCGAATGACTACCAATTCACACGAATAAAAAATAAGATAAAACGAATCAAACAATTAAATTTAAGTGGTTAATAAACTTTATTGAAAAAATAAATTGTTGGAGAGAAATTATACTATCTATCTATGAAATGATCGAATAAGGTTTATACTTTAGAAATTATATTTGACTTAAAAAAAAAGAGAATTAAGACAAAATCATGTTTTTTTGAAATCAAGACAAAATCATGTTATTCTTTCTTTCTTTGTTAGGACAATAAATAAAAAAGTCACACATTGATCTCATCACACGTCTGAATCGGATTTTCCCTTTTCTTTCTCTTTCTTCTTATTCACACACTTCTCACCTAACCCTAACCATGGCTACTTTCACCTCCTTCTCTTCTCCATCATCATCTTCTTCCACTCCTCCTCCTTTCTCAGCTCCATCCTCTTCTTCACCTTTCGATGATGACTCTTTTGAAGACTCTTGCAGTATTTGCTTAGAATCCTTCAGTGTTCATGACCCATCTACTGTATGTTTCATCTTTCATTCTCTTTTTAGTTTTTGCATTTGGGTTTTGAATAAAGTTGTGAACTTTAATCAGATGATTGAATGTTTGTGATCTTATTGCTTCACTTGTAAATTGTTAAAGCTTTTGTTTTTACCTTGTTGTATACAAATTTGATGTGTGTTTATGATGGATTCTCAATTTTTTGTTGAGAAATGAAGGTTTGGTGTGATTTTGGTATTTTCATTTTTTGTTTTTACCTTGATTTTTGTGGTTTGAGTCTTATTGACTAGATTGAATTTGCTTAAAATTTCAAGGTTGTTTTTATGTTATTTTGAGATAATTATGTGCATTTGATCTGCTTCTGTTCTGTCAGCAACAGTGTCTGTATTGATACAAGTATTGGGAAAATTTTGCTTCTGTTTTTGCATAAGCAACAATGTTTATTTAATCATCATAAGGAATCCGGGCCTGTTTGGATGGCTTATTTGAGTTTATCTGCTGGTATAAACTTTTATGACACTGTTTGGGAAAACTAATAAAACACCTTATGACATGATCATAAGGTGTTTTCAGCTTATTCCATAAGCTCTTCATAATAGCTTATGGAAACAGCTTATTCATTATACAAAAACAGTTTGATTTTATTTTGCCTTGTTATAAAAATAGCTATTCATAAGCGCTTATAATAAGTGCTTATACTATAAGCTGCAAAATAAGCTGTTTATCCAAACAGGGCCTTATGCACATTGAAGCAGCTGGAAATGATCTCATAGCATTGTGATATTTGTAGAAGCTTTTTTTGTTCTTATTCATCCATCCATTAAAATATTTATGTGTGGATGAGGATTAACAATTATGCACAACATCTCACTCAGTGTATAACATGATTAAGCTTGTTGAATCCTGTGATGCCAAACATTTACTCTGCAACGATATATTTATCTACCTTGATGTGTTTAATTATGCCTTTTGTGACGATTAGTTACAACTTACAACCTGTAGATTATCAAAGGGAATTTGCTAGCTGCAGATATTAACGTCTAAACCTAAATGTTGAACAGTGTGTTAATATGTTTCGTTTTAATTTCAGGTTACTTGTTGCAAACATGAATATCACCTGCATTGCATTCTTGAATGGTAAGCCTTATATAGCTTGATAAGTTGGTCATGGATTGTTGTGGTTGGTTGCTTCTAACATAAATTATGTTTTCTTTAGGTCACAGAGAAGCAAAGAGTGTCCAATATGTTGGCAATCACTTTCTTTGAAAGACCCTGCTTGGTATAAGTTTACTTGCAAATGGTTCCCCTTCCCATTCTCAATACAAGCTTTTTATGGTATGATTGGTAGTGTTTATCGATTACTTATCTTTCGTTGCAGCCAAGAGCTTCTTGACGCTGTGGAGGCTGAAAAAAACTTAAGATCAAGAAACAATCATTCATCTTCACTCACTAATTCTCGTGTCCCCTTTGGATATTCTAATGGTGATCATGTGAGTGAATTGATAGTGTTATTGAGCTCTTTTCTCGTGTTAAAATTTGTTGGTATTGTTAGTTTCCTTGATACGTGTATCATACTATCATTAAATGATTAGTTGAAAATTATTCTCTTTCAGGATGATTCCTCAGATGAAATTGATTTTGATGAGGAAATTATGCAGCACCTATATGCCGCTGCAAGTAGAGCTCGTTTTGTTCAGAGACAGAGAAGACAGGGATCATCTGGAGCAGGTCCATCAGAGATTCTTGTTTTCAACTCTTCTGGGCCTGTATCTGGGATGCAACCAACACTTACAACTTCACCAGCTGGCGGTAGTTCACCGACCACTGATTTACCATCAACTGCCAACGCTCGTCCTGAGGTTGCAAGAAACACTAGTCCTGAGGTTGATGTCCCTTACAGACCAAGGTACTGATTGTGTATGATTTTTACATATAATAAGCAGTGGCACTTGCATCAGTTATTTAGAAGCTTTTTCCCTGAGTGTTTACTTACGAGTAAAAAGTCATTTTGGTCCCTAAATATATGAGGCGGTATCACTATAGATTATAGTCCCTGAATATATCAAAATTACAAAAACTTTGTTGACTGTATCTTTTGTAAGTCATTTGATGAATTAAACTGACTAATGGAAGACACATTCAAGAACCAAACTAACTAACAAGAACACATTCGAGGATATAGCTGACAAACGAGAGACATTCAAGGATGTTTTGTAATTTTGGGACAATAACGACAGTGCCTTGTAGGCTAATACATTCAATGACCAAAATGATTGTTTTTATTCATTTACCTACTAATGTTTTATATGTTAACTTTTTCCTGGTTTGTGTTCAGAGTTCTTTACAGTCCGTCACCACCTCAGGATGAGAGGAAACTTAATACTTCTGAGATATTCTCCTTTCCCGAGTCCTTCAAATCTAAATTTTCTGCTGCTTCGGCCAGGTAAACATATTAACCATTTGATTCTTGTAAACTCTTAACTATCCTTCAATGCTAACTTATCTTAATTCTTGCAACAGATATAAGGAATCAATTTCTAAAAGTACTCGTGGCCTTAAAGAAAAGTTACTGGCTCGTAATGCCACAGTGAAAGAGCTGAGTAAAGGTGTTCAACGTGAGATGAATGCTGGCATAGCTGGAGTTTCACGTATGATTGAACGCCTTGATCTTGCCTCAAAAAGGTCGGGTTCTCCTCTAATTCCTGTCCGTAATGGGGGAGCTTCAGGCTTTCCCGAAGGGAAGTCTGTTGAAGAGAAAGACATTGGGAATTCTCAAAATGAAGCAAGTGGAAGTGTTGCTCGTAATGTTAGTTCAGATGCCCCCTCACACATTTCTAGCACTGCTGTTGCTGGTCGAATGGAAATTCCTCCATATGTTCAGGTTAGTCCATCTCCATTTATCAAACTACTTTGTTTTTTTGTTTTTGTTTTTACTTTGAGAAGTTGTTTATTATAACAAGTTACTGTTGCTTTAAGTTCCTACGCAATCTTGATTTACACTGTTAGAATATATGATAACATTTTCTCTTATCTTAAGAGTATATCTAATGTTAGGAATATATTAATCTTAATTATTCCTTTCCTCTCTTTATCTAAAACCCTATAATTTCAATATGGTATCAATGTATACCCTCCTGGGATCTTCCATGAACTGTCTCATCATTGTTCAGCTACCGAGTTCCACCGTGAAGGAATTCAAATCATGTTGTCAACTAAAAAATCTGGTCTGAAATTAATAGAATAAGTTTGTACTGTCGCACCAAAAAAAAAAGTTGACAACAAAATTGTCCTTTCGAAGCAATGAATGTATTTAGAATGATTTTCAATGATATTGATTGAAAGATGACTAATGCTTTAAATTTGTTTACTATTTTGATTCAAGAGAGGACATGATGCTGTGAAGACTTAGCTTGGGTCATCAATTCTACTATGCTGACTTGTTCAAGAAGGTGCAAGAGACGACTTTGGTGACCAATGCACATGTTGGTATGCGTCCTGCATTGTTATCAATGCTCCTTGATTTGTAGTAGGAATTTAAACTGTGTATGATCAATTTAAAGAGCTTAGTGGATTTTTTCATCCATGGTTATTGTTCCTCTCTACATGTCACTACTGGATTTACTTAATGAAATAATTTACTAGATTTTGGAGGTTCTCTCCTCTACACTGCAATCTCATTATTTTTTAATTAGGAAATTAATTTAGGTCGCTTTGAGGCTAAATTCTTGATACTGTTTGAGACTTTGAGTACATCACTTTGTTGCAATACTAAACTATTATTTAGAGATTGATATGTTATTTATGTGGACCTCACCTATTTTCTAATGTTTCCTAGTATTAGATAGGAGAATGTTAATGAGTGCACTTAGGGCATTGGTTAAATATAATGACATACATATGACTAATTTGTCAAGAATTGCGGAAATCTTGTAAAAAAAAAGTCACAATCGAGCGTCGATGTCATCATTAGTTGCACTAATATGTGAAAGATAATTGGACCGAATCCAAGCTTTTGTCATGAGTCAAAATTGGACTACAACACCTATACCAAGGAACCACTATTTTTGAATGCAAAAGAAAGAAAAAGTCTGCTCACCACCTTTGTTTATTGATGAACCGACCTTAGTTTAATATGGCCAATTTTCCTCGAAAATATAATACCATTTGATTTCCGTTTTAGAGCTTGTTTGGTTCTGTTAATCTCCCAACCCAATGTTACTCACTTGCACCATGATAAGTAGCTATATATTTTGGAGCTTCAGTCCTACAGCACATTAAGCTGATCTACTGCTAGAACAAACATACTTTTGATTATGTGGGATGGAAATTGATTTTGAAAGAATTGATTTTGTAGAATTGAGTTTGATTAAAGGTGAGTTTATGGTAAAGTAATTTGTGTTTGGACATATTCATATAAAGTGAGTTGAAATATAAATTTGTGTAAAAATCAATTTTAGAATCAAAACCTACAAATTCTAAATTAAAGTAAAATCAATTCTAAAAGACAATAAATTTCTCTAGAGAGCAATCAAACATGTCATAACTCATAATCAATTAAACACCTCTACTCTAGAATCAACTTAACCAACTTTATCTTTTCTAGAAGTGGAACCAAACAAATTGTTTCTATAGTATTTTTTGGTCACAAAGAATCTTCTAAGACGTCTTTGTTAGTCTTTGGTGGACCAATCCGTCTTCTTGTCTTGGTCACTCCATGAATTAGTTTCCTTTAGTTTGTTTTGTGGTGCTTTGAGAGATTCCTCCTTTTGTATTTTGAACTCTTGTACTTCTTTCATTTTAAGCATAAATTCTGCTCCAATGAAGAATTTTTAATTCATCCTTGCCTTTAAAAAATATATTATAAAATTGATTTCAATATATTTTAATATGCTCGAATAGAGTTGGTTTTATATGATAATTGATTCTAACAACCTAACATTTGAGTTTACACGGTTTCGGTTGCTCTATTTTCATTCACTTACGAGATTGATCGTCCTATTTCAAAATTACTCAATTTTGATCCACTCATCATTTTTTTTTACTTAAAATCGCAGACATTTTTTAAATATGACGTTGCATACCACTAACGACGTGTAGTGATCAATACTTGTTAAATTACAAAATATCCAATAAAAACTTCAATTTAAACTTCAGTTTCACCATTTTTAAGTACAAGAAATCTTATAGACATCAAAAGTAGTGATTTTAAAAGGAGGGGATAAATTCCACAAATGAGTGAAAATTAGACCAAAATTGTAATTAAGCCTTGATATTTAGTCTCAAATTTATTGTTCAGCTCACTTTTATTCAATTCAAAATCAACCAAAATCAATCATTCTAATTTATTTTTTTTTGTCATATAGTCTAGTGGCTAGAAATTCATCTTTTAAGATAAATAAGTGGAGAATTCAGTTTGAACTTCGGTCCATCCATACTGCAACGTTCATACCAACAAAGTTATGCTATGGTGACATTCAATCCTTACTACAGCATGATCCAGTACGCACCATGGATTTTTTTTTCCCCGTAGCCTCACACTCAAACCTTTTTTTAAGGAAGAATAGAAAACTAATAACATGCTTTAATGTGAGACAAAAAATAAATTGAGAAGTAGTGAAATACCAAAGATACATTTTGAAGGTTCTGCAAGAGTGAAATGTATTACTCTTGTCGCTGCGTCGATTAGAAAGAAGTAGAATCCAAAAAATGAAGGAAATACAATACCAAAAAACAAGTGAACCAACAGAAAAAATCTTAACAAATATCCTATCAACTCAGCTGGAAGCCTGGAAGCATCAGGTACATTTTATTAAACTCTTGTCATTGATCAAAAGAAAATTATTGAAGACTTGTTACATTCATAAAACTAACAGAGACTTCAAATTTGTCCCAAAATGGTTTCTGCGCCAGAAACCTTGATATCAGATGGAGCTTCTTCGACGTTAAGAGCCTTAACCTTTCCATCTACCACATATGCTGACCATCTACACCAAAACAACAGCTACTCTTTTAAGAATTGAATTATATATTAATTATATCGAAAGATATAATATCATAAACCATTATTTGGTGATTCCTGCACTACATTATTTCTTTTTAAATTCATTTAAACCGTGAAATAGTGACTTCGCCGCTTTGGCATATGATATAGTTTTAGAACATTTGAAGAAAGCAAATTCATTCAAACATCAAAACAAATGTATGTGTTTTAGTTTGAAGGAGTGTGTATCATATATACCTTTCAGATCGGGTTCCAAGCAAAGCACCAGAGAGATCAGTAGTTAATTCCAAGCTTTTGTGGAAGCTCCCGTCAAAGTCCCCATAAAACTCAATCTGGAAAAAAGGAAAAAAAAGGGAACACATAATCAGTGGCCAAAGAGAAAAAAACAAATGTGAGTACCATTAACATAAGCAAGCAAATATATATATTTTTTTTTTCTTTCAAATCCTAATCCATCACGGAATTGATTGATGCATGATAATCAACATAAAGATCTCTATATTGAGTTACTGAACATATTATGCATACCTACAAGCTCAATTTTCGCATGGATTAGAAACTACGAATATCCATGAGATTGAAGATATCATAAACCTCTTTATTCTTATAAAGAGTGCTAGCAACACACTATTTGACACTGACACTTTCTTTCCAACATTCTCTCTCTGAACGTGGTGGAAAGAGAGTAGTGAATCTGTTTATAAAAGAGTGTTGCTCAATGTTATTAAATAGCGGCGCTATATCATAAAGGAATTTGAACAAATAGTTATTGATCCACAATACGCTATTCAGTACAAAATATTATGAAATAGCGACTATAGTGGTGCTATAGCACTGTTGTGTAGCGGAATTGGAAAAACTGCTATTTTCTGCGGTAAGCGATTGACAACACCGGTGTTGCGAGCACTTTTCAATTCTTTTTGTACATCAACAATTTGTACAACTTCCACACATTTCTTCTGGTGAAATGACTACATACAAATGAAAAAAAGTCATGCCCTTTGTCAAACAAAAAGTCTGTTGCCCTTCTGACTATCCTTAAACTTAATACTCGTGGAAACAAACCGTTGTTGATTCATTATATAGTCTACAAACTCATGACTAGCACTAACAAAATGACAATGCAGCACAAGAACATTCCCAACTCAATTAAAATTGAGTTTACAGTTTGGAATTATCCTTTAGTTGTGAAGCACTGATGCTAGCAATAAGGAACAGAGACTGAACAGAAATGCATTCAAAACAACTGCAACAGTTTTTTTTTTCCATAAAAGAAGGAAGTTACAAAAGACTAAGGAACGAAACGCGGGGTGCTACACCCCATAACTTGAGAGCAAATGCACATTAAGCTCAGAGGGAGGGGAATATCTAATAAGACCTCCACAAGAAGAAGAGAGGTTTGTCGAGTTATGAGATCCATCCACATTAAACTGAGGTGTCGTCTGGAAAATATGATGTTGCTATGGTAGGACCAAAATAAATAGGAATACGCTTGAAGGTATCGTGAATAATGACGTTAAACTGGCTGAGGATTTGGTGACCGAGACCAACTCCCAAAATAGCCATACTTTCAAAATCAGAGTGTTCCTATATTTCCAAAGACACCAAATGGCAACCCGAAAGAAGGTGGGCCAATTAGGACTGGCTGTTCCATTGTTTCCAGAATTTAGATTCCAACAAAACCAATCATAGAGATCAAGGCTGAAGAATTTGAACTATTGATCCTCCACAATAAGGGGATCCCAAAAATCATGAACATCTTCGCAATCACGAAGGACATGTACAATGATTTCATCGTAAGTATTACAACTAGAGCAAGTAGCATCAGCACTCGTATTTCAACTACAAGACTAAACTGTAAGAAATTGATCACTAATGCAAACACAGGAACCAAGTAAAAACCATAAAAAAGAACATAAAGCATTTAATAATAGTCAAAAAATATGAAAGAGATAAAACTTACAGCATCTTTGGCCTGAAGCTTCTCAGCCCATGCATTCATAGTATATGGATCATTAATAGACACACAAATAACAGAATCAACCCCTTTAGCCTTAAACTTCTCTATATTATCCTTGTAAGGAGGAACATGTTTGCTTGAACAAACTCCGGTGTATGCACCCTAAGAGACAATCATAACATGAAGAGGTAAAAAACACTACTTTAGAACAAAGCTATACTAACAATAAAACACATTTCTTTGTAATAATGACCTATTTGGATTGACTTATTTGAATTTATCTACCGACATAAACACTTGTGAGATTGTTTGATAGAGTTTATGAAAATGACTTAAAAACATGGTCATTGTCCATAAGCTGTTTTCAACTTATTTCACAAAACTCTCCAAGATAGCTTATGAAAACAACTTATAGCTTATATGAAAATGGTGACTTTATTTTATTTTTTGTTATATACACAGCCTATACATAAGTGCTTATATGATAAGCAAAATCTTTAATTCAGGACCTGTTTGGATTGACTTATTTGAGCTTGTCTAATGCCATAAGCACTTGTGAGACAAATTGGGATAACTAATGAAAACAACTTATGACATTTTTATAAGCTGATTTCAACTTATCTCCATAAATTCTCCAACATAACTTATGAAACCAACTAGTAGTTTACACGAAAACAGTATGACCTTATTTCATCTTTTGTTATCGAAATAGCTTATAATAAGCGTTTATCCTATAAGCTACAAATTAAGTTGTTAATTTAAACAGGACACAAGTGCAATAATACAAAATAAAAACAAAAAGGTAGAGAATTTTACAAAACAAATGCAACAAAAAACA
>Ga0315914_1006293_pt1 | contig 16886 bp, 9 predicted proteins | sample MpolenodulesMG_FD_203920 | JGI IMG/M metagenome (GOLD analysis project Ga0315914, IMG submission 203920) | Medicago polymorpha root nodule microbial communities from Los Angeles, California, United States - elongated nodules | ecosystem: Host-associated > Plants > Roots > Nodule | place: USA...
ATTTCCAATATGTTTGAATTTGATGGTTAATTGGATGATTCGATTTGTAATGGTTCGGTTCGGTTCGTAACAATTAATTACGGTTAACAACGGTGAAACCATTGCAGGATATGATTGAATGTGAGCAATTCTACATGTTCCCTCTTTTAATTTAAATGAATTTGAACCACTTATTTAATCTATTGGTGTTTTTCTCGTGGTTCACCGGTGAGGGACCTAATTGGACCCTCACCCTAGAATCCACCCTTTCTATATACAATTTATAAAAAAAATATTTTATTCTCTTTCTATACACAATTAAGCCGATTTGTCAAAAAAAAATATACAATTAAGTAGAACAGTAAAATGGATAAACAGACACATTAGTGCCCATCAATCTGATAGTGATCATAAAATACATATAGCTAGCCTTATTATATCCCTTGTCATTTGCAATCCCTTTGCATTAATGATAGTTTACGTCTAGTTTGTTGACTTTGCATCAGTGCAAGCAATATATAATTAAGAGCCCAGATTCAGAAGAATAAAAGAAAGCTAATCATTTGTAGATATAGAGAAGAAAGTTGATCACAAAACGATTTGAGAATCAAAACTTCATCCATTTATGGTAACTAGTGGTATTTTGCAATAAAACGTAGGTGTCGTGGTGATACTACAATTTTGACATATAATAGAGCCAATTTAAGAGCGCTTTCACTTAAACGCTATTAAAACGCAACAATGAGGTGAGGCCTATTATAGCGTTTTGGGTTGGGCGCAATTATAAGGGTATCCTATATTAGAGCTTTTTGCAAAACTGTATTGTAAAGGCGTTAGACAAAGAGAGTCAGATAATGTTTTGGGATGAATGCTATTATAAGGGTATCATTTGGTATCGTCTTTTGTTGAATGGTTGTATTGAGAAGATGAACTTGAACAAAAGAGAGAAAGAAAAGAGGGAAAAATGTGAAAAGTGAATAAATTTTCATTAACTTGTAATGAAAGCTACACCATCCTTATATAGAGTTTACAAGTGAAGTTGTAGCTTAAGCTACCATGTACTAATCTACACTAGATAGTAACTAACTTTTGACAGCTAATCAAGTTAGTTGAGAGTTCTAACAACAATGCAAACTAGTAACTTGTGCTGCAAGTTATTGAGACTTTGGTTGTTTCTACTTCTTCTTCATTGAGTAAGTGTGTCTCTATCTCTTTCATATTATCTTTCAACAACCTCCCACAAGCTGGAGAATGATAGATGTTGATCATTCCCAACTTGCATATGAAAGTATTGAATTTTGGAGGTGGAAGTGCTTTGGTTGAGAAATCTGCCCAGTTGCTCATTAGTTGAAATAGGTAGAAGTTTGAGGACACCCTTGTGCAATTTTTCTCTGACCAAATGACAATCAATCTCAAGGTGTTTTGTTCTCTAATGAAATACTGGATTGGATGCTATGTGAATAGCACTCTGACTATCACAGTAAAGTACTGGTTGCTTAACACACTTGATATTGATGTCCTTCAGTAAGTATAATATCCATTGAAGCTCACATGTTGCAACTGATAAAGCTCTATATTCAGCCTCTGAAGAAGACCTTGAAATGGTTGTCTGCTTCTTTGCTTCCCAAGATATAAGTGAGGAACCCAGAAAGAAGCAAAATCTAGTGGTTGACCTTCTTGTATCCACACAACCTGCCCAATCTGCATCAACATAACCTAATATTTGTGCTTCTGACTTTCTTGGAAATAGAAGACTAAGACCAGGAGAATTTTTTAGGTATCTTAGAATTCTACATGCAGCTTTGCAGTGAGTGGTGGCAGGAGCATTAAGAAACTGACTCAGTTGTTGAGTAGCTAGTGAAATGTCAGGTCTTGTAGTATTCAAGTACATAAGTCTTCCAATGAGCCTCCTGTAACAAGACACACATGTAAAAGGTTTACTGATGTCTTGATGCAATTTGAGTGAAGTGTCTAAAGGTGTAGGACAGGTTTGGCACCCAGAAGACCTGATGAATCAAGAAAATCCAGACAATATTTTCTCTGTGAAATAGAGATTCCTTCTTTGGAATGAGCCACTTCTAACCCCAAAAAATATTTTAGAATCCCTAAGTCTTTAATTTTGAACTGATTGTCAAGAATGTTCTTAATTGTTTGGAACTCAACAAGTGAAGTACCAACAAATATAATGTCATCCACATACACTAAGAGTGTTGTGAAGTCACTTCCATGTTAAAGGGTGAACAAGGAATAGTCAGTAGTGGATTGGAAGTATCCTTCAGCTAGAAGTAATGTAGTTAACTACTCGTGCCATTTTCTACTAGCTTGTTTCAAACCATAGAGACTTTTCCTCAATTTACAGACTTTGCCAGATGAACATGTGACACCTTCTGGGATTGTCATGTAAACAATTTCTTGTAACTCACTATGAAGAAAAACATTGTTCACATCTAGTTGGTGCAGATGCCAATTGCGAATGGATGCAATAGCAAGAAGAGTCCTCACTATAGTCAGTTTGGCTACTGGTGAGAATGTATCAAAATAATCAAGACCCTCTATTTGATTATAACCTTTAGCCACCAGTCTTGCTTTGTATCTTTTAATAGAACCATCAACTTTGTACTTGATTCTATACACCCATTTGCAACCAATAGGTTTCACATTTGGTGGTGTGTCAACAATGCACCAAGGGTCATTATTAGCTAGTGCCTCTAATTCAACATTCATTGCTTTTAACCAATGATCAGACTGACATGCTTCTTTATAGGTTTTTGGCTCAATACTTTGTGTGACAGAAGTAGAAAAAGCTTTATGTGTAGGTGATAAATGATGAAATGAATGAAAAGATGATAGAGGATAAGAAATACCTGAGTTGACTGATGATGGTGACTGAGTAGATGAATTGCATACATAATCTTTCAAATAAGCTAGTTGAAACCTGATTCTAGTGGATTTGGGTAAAACGGTTGAAGAAGTAGGATATGTAGATATATCATTAGTATTGGGAAGAGAAGAATCAATAGGAAGGGGTGAAACATCAGAAACATTGTCATTAGTTGGGGAAGATGAAATGTCAGAAACAGGTTTTATGAGTGACTCTTGATGTATGTTAGTGTGATAATTCCAAGGAATGTTTGAAGAGTTAGATTGATAAGGAAGAATACTTTCATGATGAATGACGTTTCTAGAAACAAAAATTTGTTTTGAGTGTATGTCTAAAAGAACAACACCTTTCATACCACTTCTGTAACCAAGAAAAATTAATACTCTTTCTTGCTCTAGAATCAAGTTTGCTTTTATGAGCCTTTAAAGTAGAAGCATAGGCTAATGAACCAAAATTTTAAGTTGATGTAAATCAAGTTGCATTTTATGCAATAGAAAATATGGTGATTGATTTTGTAAAACAAGACTAGGCACTCTATTCATGATGAAAACTGCATGAACAACATCATATGACCAAAAATATTTAGGTAAATGAGATTGAAAAATTAAAGCCCTAGTGATATTCAAAATATGCTGATGTTTTCTCTCAACTCTAGCATTTTGTTGAGGTGTTTCAACACAACTGGTTTGATGTAAAATGCCTTTTGATGCATAAAATTGAGAGATGTTAAATTCAGGGCCATTGTCACTTCTGACAGTTTTCACATTACAGTTAAATTGAATTTCAATGAGTGTTATGAAATCAATGACATGTTGTCTGGTTTCACTCTTAGTTTTCATTAGAGTTAACCGAGTATATCTGCTATAATCATCAACTGCAGTTAAGAAATAGACATGTTGGTGAATGGAAGGAACAGAAATAGGACCCCAAATATCAAAGTGTATTAGATCAAAAGGTTTTGAAGCCTTATTACAACTGTCAAGGAAAGGGTGTTTTCTATGCTTAGCAAAGCGGCATACATCACAAGTAGCCTTAGAATCAACATGAACAAAAGGAAAACTAGATTTCAACAAATTCATTCTAGAAAAAGAAAGATGACCAAGTCTAAAATGCCAAAGGGCATTATCAGGTAAAGGAATGTTGGAGTGAATGGTCTTGCTTGCAGAACAAGCCAACTTATTATCAAGATTCAAGTAGTACAAGTCTTCTCTCTTATCACCAGAACCAATCATCCTCATGGTTTTCTTGTCCTGAATCAAACATTGAAAACCATTAAAACTGACAATACTATTTAATGAACTATTCATTTTGGACACAGAAAGTAAATTGTAATTAAAATCAAGGACAAAAAGAACATCATCATAGAGAATGAGAATTAGAGAGAAGTTAACAGTTCCTGAATGTTTAGTCATAGTAATATGACCTGTAGGTAGTTTTATGGACATAGGAGTAGTTTAATTGTAAGAATGAAACCACTTTAGATTGCAACAAATGTGATGAGAGGCTCCTGAATCTATGATCCAAGAGTTTTGAGTAAAATTGTAATTTGTCAAAGAATTAATGAAACTTGTACCTTGCCTATCTGATGGTGAAGGACCAACAGACATAGAAGTAACCTGATTAGAAGCATGCACAGTTCTTGAACTTTGGTTAAGAGATGAACCCTGAAGAAGAGTCATTAACCTTTCATAATGCTCATGTGTGATAGCTGGAACACTACCTTTATTATCAACACATGCTGAGGATTTTGCAACATGATTATCTTCCTCTTTTGCAGCATGATTGGCATGATTCACCATGCCAAAACTCTCATTCAAACCAGTAAGAAAACGTATGGCATAAAGCAGGGTATGATTACGTCTAGCATTTCTCATGAATTCACATGAACAACGTACCCTACAAGTGCAGTTTGGTATAGGCATGTAAATCTCCAATTCTCCAATTTCTTGCATTAATTCAGATATTCTTACCAAATCACCTTGTGCGAACCGTTCCTTCAAATCCACCCAAACATCACATGCATTTTCCATGAAAACAATGGATTGAGCAATTGAATGAGAAACCGAATTCACAAGCCAAGAATGAACAAGCATGTTACACAGATTCCAAGCATGAAAAAGAGGATCGAATTCATCAAGAAATGGAGAGATTGATCCATCAACAAACTCAAATTTCATTTTCCCGCCCAAAGCTCTGCGCATTGAGCGAGCCCAAGAATGATAGTTGGATCCGTCAAGAACTGGAGAAACGGTAACCGAAGAAGGACCATCGCTTGGATGAACAAAATAAGGACTGGAATGATCGGTAGGATCGTCAAAAGTAGAAGAAGTACCAACATCTTTGTTGCGTGGCGCCATTGATGAAGAGCTTGAAAAGCTTGCGGAAGAAACATGTTTAGATCTGAAGGCTCAATGATACCATATTGAGAAGATAAACTTGAACAAAAGAGAGAAAGAAAAGAGGGAAAAATGTGTAAAGTGAATGATTATTTTCATTAACTTGTAATGAAAGCTACAACATCCTTATATAGAGTTTACAAGTGAAGTTGTAGCTTAAGCTACCATGTACTAATCTACACTAGATGGTAACTAACTTTTGACAGCTAATCAAGTTAGTTAAGAGTTCTAACAACAATGCAAACTAGTAACTTGTGCTGCAAGTTATTGAGACTTTGCTTGTTTCTACTTCTTCTTCATTGAGTAAGTGTGTCTCTATCTCTTTCATATTATCTTTCAACAGGTTTGTCATACCCCAAATTTTGATCACTTTTCTCTGTTTTTACCCGTTTTATTCGTAGTTTTAAAGTTGGAAATCTTCGTTGTTTCAGACGAAATTTCGGCAGAGAGGTATTTTAAAATACCTCATTTGGTTACCAAAATGGACAGTTTTAATTGCTTTTTTAGTTTATTATCTTCTCCTTTGATTTCTTTCCTTCTATGTATTTATCTCATTTTTATTTATCTCATTTTAGATTTTCGTTTTTATTATTAAATGATATTTTGTTTATTAGAGTGTTATCTTTTAAAGTTTTGTCCACGTGTCAAAGTCTCCTTGGTCATTTGTTTTCTTTTTGTTCAAGTCTGTCCAGCCCAAATGCGTTTTCGTCCTTCCCAGGTCTCGGTCTCAAACCCTATTTTTGCACAGTATTTATTGGCAGCATTCAATGCACTGTAGAGGGGGAGAGAGAAAAAATGTGTCAGAGTTAGAAAGGCAGCCAATCTCTGACAGAATTCCACAAACACAGAAAACACTTTCTCTTTCTCAAATTTCGGATCAAACATCAAAAATTCAATAAAAAAATGATGAACACATCATGAACACAAAATTTCAAGAAAAACCATAAGATCCGAATTCAACACAAAATATCATATAAACCATCTTTCTCTTTTGTGATTCATTCTCGGAACGTCCTTTTTTCTCAAACAATACAGTGATACAAAAACGTAACAAATCAAACTCGAAATCGTTCAAGGTCTGAACCGAATTCGAAAATGCAAGAAGAGAAGACGCCGTGAGTTCGAATCGGAGCTAATACAAGGTAGATCAAAGCGCTTTTGAAGTTTTCCTTCTCAAATCATTTCGTTCTCCGATTTAACCAAGTTAATCCCCGTTCCTTCGAAGTTTACATGTAGATCCGTGTGTGTTTTGTTTGTTACATGAGGAAAATTTTCGTAACTATAATGCTAGATCTAGGATGTGTTGTTGTTTTTCTTTGAAAACTAAGTGGATTTTTGGAAAGAGGAGAAAAAAGGATATCTAAAAATGTTGTTTGTTTTTAAAACGGTGGAGGTTTGGATTCCGACGCGGTGGTGCCACCACCGGCCACCGCACCGGAAAGTTGAAGAAGATGAAGATCTTAAGGGAGGGAGCTCTCACGTGTTTGTAGAGAGAGGGAATTTTGTTCCAAATGTATTTTTATGCAGCTGAAACCTTTTTATAATCCCTTATAATCCTGTACACGCGCTTGCTTTACCTTGCTGTGCTCCCTCACGTTGTTAAATCTTTGATCGGGATCTAGCGGCTACTGTTTGATCCATTTTTTAAATTCCATATGTCCCTGCTTTCATTACTACTGTGTTCTTTCGTTTTTAAACCTTTGGATCTTTGATCCAGTGGCTGTGATGAAAATACTGTGATTAAATGTGGATCCTCTGATTCATCAGACAGTCCAAATTTGTTCAGTGCTGAGCCTATTTTCTTTTATGTATTTCTACTACTTTTTTACTTATTTACACTATAATTTTTACACTCTCATTTTTTTTTATTTCTTAACTTTTTAATGTTTATTATTTGTTCATTTGTTTTTTTCATCATTTTTCAACTTGTTGGTTTGTCATTTGATTGAAGTTTATTTTGTCTATACTTTATTTAATTTGTGCTTAAAATGGTTGCATGCATATTTAATTCTTATCATTTATTTTATTATCATCATTTTATTAGGGTGTATTTAGGTTTTGATGTAATTTAATTCATGCATTTTATTTCATTGTCATTTATTTTTTCTTGAAGTTTTAGCATGTATTTAGGGACTATGTAATACTCATATAGTAAAAGATGCACCGACACCACAATTTATTTACCGCATTATGCCATAAACCGCAATCGAGGGCCGAAATGAATTAGAGACAAATTAGGTTAATTATTGGACTTTAATTATTTTCTTAAAATCAAACTACTAGTAATTTTAGGTTCATTTTCATAACTTGAGAATTTACTTGGGATCCAATATCCTTTGTAAGTTTATCGTTTTTTTTATCATGTTACGTCGTTACGCTTTAGTTTCTTAGTTTACGTTTAATTTAAAAAATCATTTTTACCAAAAAAATCAAATATGCAAAACTCAAAAAATATTTTCTTAAGACTTTGGATTTTAATCCAAGTGCTTTTTCCTTTCATTTTCTTAATCAAATGTTTAATCAATTTAATATTCATATCTAGACTTGAGTTTCTTGTAATTAAAATTTAACCAACCTCATCTTATTTTCTCTCATGCCTTGAGGCCTCTTTCCTTTTCTCAAAACTATTTTCAAAAATTATAAAATTAACCTAACTCACAAAAATAAATTTTGAGAGTGAACTACATTGGTTTTGATCCCACTTGTGGGTATGTAGGCAAAGGACCCAATCCTTCCAAATCAAATAAAAAATAACAAAATCATATTTCTTCTCCCTCCATTCTTTCACTTAGACTCTTAGACATTTATTTTCAAAATAAGCGAATGACTTAACACAAGATAAATTAGGCAAAAGGTTCATACGGATTACCGTAGTCGTATAGGGTGCTTAACATCTTTCCTCCGCGAAATCAACCCCCGAATCCGAAATCTCTTAAGAGTTTTTTCTCTCTTTTTCCCTTCCCAAAAATAAAAGTAGAAAGTTCAAAGATTAAAGATTCAAAACCAATTCATGGATTGATACCCGAAAATCAGGAGCACAAGTTTGTTATCGCTTTTGTGAAAGCACTATTAAATGGTTGTAAATCAAAATAAAAAGAAATAACGCTCAACGTATTCAATTTGCATTCAGTTTAATAAAAAAAAAAGTATTCAATTTGCATTCAAAACTCACAAACCCTTGTTCCACAAACCCTTGTTCTAGTCCATTTCAATCTGAAACCCTATTTTACTTATGTTCTATTGTCTATCATGAGCTCAGTACCCACAACCTTTCATCGTTGCTCACCCTCTCTCACAAAACCTGTTAAAACCCTAAAATTCAAAAGCTCTCCATGTTTTGAACCTAGGATTCGTTGAAACCCAAATCAAATTCAGAGCTCGTCGAATTCCAAGCCCAAATTCAGATTCAAACCTGAATCCTAACCCTAACCTGCATTGTACAACGAAAGGTAAATTGTGTAAGGGATGCACATACTCAGTGGCGGAGCCCTTCATGGGCTGGGGTGGGCCACGGTCCACCCGGTAAAATTAAAAAATCAACGATTATAGGTCTACTTTGTGAGATTTTATACAATTTTATGTCAATTTTAGGTTTCGGTTGATCCAAATTCCCGCAAAGTGATGTAGTGGCCCACCCAAAAAATTTAAATAATTCAATTATAGGTCTATTTTGCGAGACTTTAAACAATTTTTCAACGGCTAATTTTAGTGGCCCACCCTAACTTTTTTTTCTAGCTCCGCCACTGCACATACTACTCATATATTCTTAAGGCCAAATCTACAGAACGCTACATGAAGGACTCTCTCTCTCTCTGTTATATTTTTTCCGTTTCAATTTTTTTTCAGGACGATGTAGAAGATGCCGGAAAATTTGAGGGACACAGTTCAGAAAATAAATAAATTGGGGGTGATGAAAAGGCAATTGAACATCGAAGGATTCTGAAAAGTCTTGGTGTTTCAATGTTGTTTTTTGGTATATAGTCATGATTGATCTATTATTTAGGAAATATTGAATGTAAAGAGTAACCTTGAAATTTTAACATTATTCTTTGGCCTCTATACAGCTTATTATTTCATCCGATGTCCATTTTTCCTTTAATGGCAACTTTGTATACATTTGTTGTAAATCACAATTTCAATGCTAACCTATTAAATACGGAATGATCTATGAATGACAAATACTTCTCGGATTAGACATGTCTGATTGTCGTATACGTATCGTGTCAGACTATGACACTACAACGACACATATGATTATCTTGAATTATATAATTTTTAAAATTATTATACAACACACAAACGAATCGTTCAAGTAAGTTTTACTTTAGAGTAGACTTGTTTCTTTCTTAGCTTATGTGATTTTCTTTGCTTAACATACCTTTATTGTTAGATGATGGACTATACATGTTGTCTATGTGTATCATTATACACTTTTCTATTCTAATTTGCATGACAGTCCTGGGCTGCAAAGTAAGTTCCTACTTGTTTGTACTTACTGAATTTTAAATGATCCGAGTTGGTGTGCTGTGGCAGAATTTTGCTGTTCAGTTTTGGCGTATCGGTAGTAGCCTGGTCAGTTTCTGCTGCTGCAAGAGCTTCTCAGATGCTGCAGAATTTCGGGTTATGTTTTGGTGCATCAGCTTTGGTCCTTCGCCTCGTTCCAGCCATGCTTCCGAAGGTACTAAGCGAGTGAGCTTCAGGTTAAGCTTGGTAATGCTCAAATATACTAAATCATTTTTTTATTTTTCTAGTTTAGATCATGTCTTCTGAACTTGGTCCCTGGTGTTTGATTCTAGCCTACACTCCTGCCTTTGAGAGACTTGCATTTCATCCTTTAATTCTATATATAACTTCTAGGTTCCGCTATACTTGTCATCCTTTCGCTGTGTGATAACTTGTGAGTTTCTCGTCTCTGTGACCAAGAATTTTGTTTGATTTAGTGGTTGTAATTTGTGACTAGAACACATTGGGGCTATACTTGGTATATATTATTGATCAAATACATTGAATATTAAATGAATCTCAAAAGTAGTTTTTTGCTTATTAACGTGACCAAAAGAGTAATTCTTTTATTTATTTATGAAAGATAAAAATTGATAATCAAACTATATATGTGTGCATCAAAATTTATCAATTTATTTCATTTTAAAAAAGTTCTAAAACAAAATACAATAGTTTTTAACATTTTATTTATTCATCTACTATCAAAAAAGTTAAAAATGTTGTAATCAAATTTAATTTCTTTGACCCTTCTTTGATTAGCAATGATCCTCCAAACCATTTTTAACCCTTGTAAAGAAGGAAAAAAAACAAACATTTTTTGGAAGAATTGTTTAAGTTATCTAACACTTACAAGTGTCATACGGGTGTCGAACACCACTATCCATAGCATCAAAGCAATGAAAATAGTAATAATTTTTAGTTTAAACTACACTTTTGCATCCTTGTAAAAGGACACTAGTTAACATAGAATCACTTCACCTTTGGACTTTGATTCTTCATAATAATTGGAGGGATTGGGATTTGGGATTGGGATTTGGGTTGGGGAAATCCAATAATTCTAAGGTTGTTTTATAAATTGCATATTTTCCAAAACAATCAAATCATCAAGTTCTCAAGATAAAAACTTTTCTACCTAAAAATCTTAGGAAGATACATTTGATACTCACAACTCTATATGGGTTCAACATCTTTTTATCAGACAATAAATTCTCTAATATTGGCTTATTAGTGTGTGGTTAGGTGATTGTGTTGTTGTGGTGGGAAAATCCTACTTTACCTTGAAGATTATTTCTAATGGCCAACCATTCTTGCCAATAAATTGATCACTATTATACTCCTTCTAAGTTCCTAACTTAATCATTACCCAATATTTCCTATAATAAATCCTATTCAAAATTATTCATAGAGAGGAAAAATGAATGATGTCACGATACTTCACTCACAGTAGACCGAGTTTTAAAAAATAAAAAATACGCCCAATGTATTCAATGATTCACTTGGTTTTACAGCAAATATGTAGGACATACAACAATGGGAGAACATTTCACAACCAAAATTTCACAAAAATACGCCCAATGTATTCAATGATTCACTTGGTTTTACAGCAAATATGTAGGACATACAACCGTTTTACGAAAATCAGTTCATAGTGTTGAGAAAATACACTAAAATGTACATACTAACGATAATATAATAGACATGTATCACATAACAATCTAATAGACAAACTAGTTTCTGATACCACTAATATGATACTTAAACTAATAAATATTAAATTAACCAAAAAGTTGGAAGGTTTTAATCTAAATTAAATACAATTGAAAATGATAATAATATTTGTTTGCACCAATATTAAATTTTCATGTAGAATAAAATATCACAACATCACCATAGATAACAACTCAATTTCATAACTTGAAATAAAATATTTTGGCTTCTTAGAGCCTTACATTTTTCTTATAATAAAATAAGTAAATACTAGATAACATCGGTCATGATCTCATAGTATCACCTCCTACAATCTGTTTTATTCAAACAAACATCAAGACCAACCTAACATGGGTTAGAGACTAATTCTCCCCTTTTCTCTCATGAACGAACATCTGAGTACTACTTGTAGTGAGAAGACACTGCGTGCAACATGTAAAAGAGAAAAACACAGAAAACAAGGTGTTAGATATGTTATATGTGACTTAAAGTTGTACAACGAAAAATGCATAGAAACAAACATAAATCTACATTTATAATTCCAAACCATCTAAGGTTTACATATTAAACTACAAGATCTATATAAGTATGCCCTAACAACAACAAATCATCAAGAGTTATTGGCATTTTCACACTAAAGAGCAATCACTTCATAAACTAGGTTGATGAACCCCGCACACCACCCAATTCATTTAATATGTTCACTTGCATGTTAAATCCCTATATATGATGCATGTTTCAGAACATAAAATTCAAAAAATGTTACAATATTAAAAATTATTAATATCATCCACGCCTCTCACAAGGTAGGTAACTCATGAAAAAAATTATCATCATAACAACACCCCTTGCCTTTCTTGTGACAGGTGACCTGTCTTAGTAATATTCATCACAAAAATATACACAAAACAAGCATCTTGAAGATCAGCCTTGTAATTAGTTAAAACACGAATTTAATTCTTAAACTAACAACTTATATTCTATCCCCATTAAAATATGAAGTACATATTCTTTTTTTTTTTTGCTATGTCATTTTATGATTTCATTCGTCACTCAAGAAAAGTTATGACACGACGGATGTTCTAAGGATTTTCTAACCTATTGATTGAGTTTTTTGGTAATTTTTTTCAACCATAATTATCGCTTGTTTTGTTATTGATTTATACCCTTGATTTTCTAATCACACAAACACATCTTGTGTTAGCTTTTTTCTTTTTAACTAAGTTCAGTCAAATGCAACAAACATGAGAGAGAGAGAGCGGGGGGAAGAGATACAAGCAATTATCCTACTTCCTTCCATATTTTGGAAGTAGTCCAGTCCCCCTTGCACTTCCAATGAGATTTTTCACTATAATCACACAAGATTACAATTGCTCAAGCACACAAGCAAGAGACTATAAATGTTCAAGCTCAAAAGCAAGAGACTTCCTATGCTCAAGCACAAAAGCAAGAGATTTCCTAACAAACAGATTACAAAGAATAAGTTTAGTTGAACACTTGATATACAATCAGTGGTGTTCACAATATAAAACAGTTCAGACTCTAGTATTTAAGAATTTTTAAGATATGAAAGTTTATAAGAAATTCTAAGTGTTTGATGCACAATGATTTCAGCATAGTTTTGGCACAGGTTAACAATATTGTAGAGTCTCTACTAATGTTCAATTCTTCATTTCATTATATAAAGGTATGGAAGAGACGTTGTAGAGCTTCCAACATATCAAAGAGTTGTTGGAGAAGCTTGATCAATCAAGATTGATTTGTTGCTTGAAATGGTTAATGTACTAGGAATGAATAATTTGAAAACCATTCATTGATATGTATTTAACTGTTCCAATCCAATAGAAACACAGTTGTAGCTTGTACTATATGCGCAGGAAATGTTGGAGTAGTGGAGATAGTGATTGTACAATTGTATTATTTGTCCTTTATTGTCATTTCTCCGAGGATAAGCATCCAATGTCTTCTAATTCTTCAGAATATCCGTTGTTGTAGTCATCTAATCCCTTCTGCATATTTGTGTCTTCAACATATCCATAAAAACTAACTTCAAGTTCTTCACTTCAGCTTCTGATGAATCTTCAGACTTTGGGTGAACTTCAGACTCTGATAGTAAGCTTCTAGATAGACTTCAAACTCTAACTTCTTCAAATTCTAACTTGCAACTAAGCTTCCCTTTAAAAATCTTTTGCTCTAATTTGTTCTTCCAGAACCAATACAATGTTTTAAGACATATAAATTTTAGTCTATGGTCATGCGCACTTGAACAAATATTAGCATATTCAATTGAACTTTTAATACCTTGTTATCGTCAAAACTTAAGAGGCATAGTTTAAGCTCATTTTGTTCCAACAATCTCCCCCTTTTTGATGATGACAAACACAAGTATTAATAGTCAATTGTTGTTAATCTAATTAACAAATTGATTTTAAGGTATGAAGTTTGTAAGCTCCCCCTAAGTCTAATAGTTCTTAAGGTGAGTTTTGTAAGCTCCCCCTGAGTTCTATTCAAGTTAATTAAATTCATTTTAAGTTCAAAATAATTAAATAACGCATCACTCAGAATGAAATCACATTAAATCCAGAGGCTAAGAGGTAAGAAGTTGATTCCTAAGTCAAATTTTAAATTTAGTTAGTGGACTTAGAGCCTAAATACTTACATGTCTTACTCACTCTTTTGTCATCAACAAAAATAGAGTAAAGAGTAAGAAAAGATTGGATAAAAACGTGATTAAAAGCATCAGAGACTGCAAAATATATATGAAACAGATAAAGCATCAGAGTTAAAGAAAATTGTATCAAAGACAACAATATATCAGAAGCACAAATATTCGGAAGCAAAGATAAAACATGATAAGCAAAAATGAAGGGTGTGCAACTAAGGTTGTAAGGTTGATATTGCTTCTTCATCATGTCCAGAAGAGCAGCTATCCCGACATTAGTCTCTTCCTGTTTCTTTGCCATCTCTTCTTACTTCCTTATCAATTCCTCTTGAATTTCACTATGTCTCTTTTGTTCCTTCATAACTTCTGATAACTGATTCTTCTTGCAGTTTCTCAATCAGCTTAACTTCTTCAGGATCCTCAAGATCTAACCTCTTGATTACCACCTTCTCAGGTTTGATGAACATGTTGGTTATCCAGGAGGTATGAAGCCCAGTCTTGACAATCTGACAGTTGCTTGATGGATTTCTTGAGTTCAACAGCTTCCATACTCTTAACAACTTCCTTAAACCATTTTCTCATAGCTGCTTCTTGAGTTTCAATTGAGATGGTTTGAAGGTCATCAAGAGTCTTATCAGTGTCTATTGCTGCAAGAGCTGCTAAGATGCTGCAGAATTTGGGGTTACGTTTTGGTGCATCAGCTTTGGTCCCTTGGCCTCGTTCCAGCCCTGCGTCCTAAAGTACTAAGCGAGTAAGCTTCAGGTTAAGCTTGGTATTGCTCAAATATACGCTGAATCATATTTTTTATTTTTTTCTAGTTTAGATCATGTCTTCTGAACTTGGTCCTCTGGTGTTTGATTCTTGGCTACACTCCTGCCTTTGAGCAACTAAGCTTTTCATCGTTTAATTCTATATACAACTTCATAATCCATTGTCCACCTCTTACAAAATACAGCTGGGATATAGTTGCATGCATTTCCTACTCACGGAATGGTTGGTTACGCTTTAGCTATCTTTCTTTTGTTTTTGAACAACACTTTAGCTATCTCTTGATTGCACCTGTTTATTAAGTATTAAACAAGTTATTTTCAGAGAAAAAAAAGAGAGTTTAATTTTAATTCATTCTTAGTTTTCCTTCAAAAGAGTTTTAAAAAAAAATATGTATTTTTAAGTGTCTTTCTCTAAAGTGACGGATTTAAATCCATTTTTTTTGAGACAGCATCATAGAATCTCCCATTACTAATTATTCAATATCACAACACTAGTTGATAGCGCTGCTAAAAAAATTAGTCATCCTTACGCTCTGTGACTAAGAATTTTGTCTTGACTAAGTGCTTGTAATTTGTGACTAGAACACATCGAGGCACAAACTACTTACAAAGCTATAATGTAGAAGGAAACATGTAACATCTTCTACTAGGGTAATCCTCCAATAACTAATTTGAAAGTCTTGTGATTTAAGTTAAATACGCTTGGAATTTTATAACCATGATGAGTTGTCACATATGGGTGGGGCTTCAGTGACTTTGTGCTGGGTGACTTTGGTGACTTTAGTGTATTTTAGAGGAAAGAGAGTGATGATGAAATGATTAAAATAAATTATTTTGATGAGAGAGAATTATTGGTTAAGAGAGAGATAGAGGCAAAGGCACCGAAAGACACCGAAGCCAAAGGCACCCAAGTGCTACCCGTCACATATTTACCTTGATAAGTCCTTGCAGGTAGATATGAGTGCATTGAAGCAGATGGCAGAAAATGACCTCAAAGAGCTTGCAAATCTTATGGTACTTGTCACCAATTTGTGGCTTATGTTCAAATGCCTATTACATACATAGCATATGTTACAAATGCTTTGGCTGGTTGGTGGCATGGAAAATAATAAGGTAAATGGCCATTGTATTCAAATAAGCGTTATGTATGAAGCATAAGCTCTAAGATAGACACCTGGCACAACATAGATATTAACACGTCGACACCACTAATTTTAAAAAATATGACACGGATATCGCTACATATTTCTTTTAATCATTTATGAAAGACAAAAATTGATGATTAAACTATATAAGTGCATTTAAATTTAAATTTATGAATTTATTTCATTTTAAAAAAGTTCTAAAACAAAATACGATAGTTTTTAACATTTTATTTATCCATCTACTATCAAAAAAGCTAAAAAAATTGCAATCAATTTTATTTTTTTTTGACCCTTCATTGATTAACAATGATCCTCCAAAACTTTTTTAACTCTTGTAACTGTGTTTTAAATATATCTCTAAAGAGTATGTAAGCAAATAAAAAAAAAACTTTTTTGGAACAATTGTCTAAGTTGCCCAACACTTGTCATACAAGTGTCATATGTGTGTCGAACACCTCTATCTAAAGAGTGTTGAAGCAAAGAAAATAGAAGATATTTTTCGATACTTTGTATGAGATTTTCGACACGTTTCAAACAAGTTTCATATGAGTGTCGGACACCAATGTGTGTCGGGACACTGTGACACTCCTGATTATAGGGGTATCAATGCTTCAAATATTAATAATTTAATCTAAACTTTGATCACCTGATTTGTAATATTTGTTTTTTTTACAAACTCAAACTTGTACTTTGTGCTTCAAGTTAGTGATTAAAACTATATTCTTGTCCCACTAATAGAAAAAGAAAAATTAGCGAGGGAAATTAGTGACGGAAAAAATGAAATTCCTCACAAATTCCTTGGTCGCAAAATTTAGTGACGGAATTAGAGAGGGATTTCACGTT
>Ga0315914_1006294_pt1 | contig 16886 bp, 5 predicted proteins | sample MpolenodulesMG_FD_203920 | JGI IMG/M metagenome (GOLD analysis project Ga0315914, IMG submission 203920) | Medicago polymorpha root nodule microbial communities from Los Angeles, California, United States - elongated nodules | ecosystem: Host-associated > Plants > Roots > Nodule | place: USA...
TTTTCAAAAAAAAAAAAAGATATGAGACTTTGAGTCGCTTATGTTTATGATTTGAAACTTCGAGTCTTTTATGTTTAAGATTTGAGACTTGGTTGTTTTATTGTAGTTTAAGATTTTAAACTTTTAGTAGTTTATGCACTATTATATATATTTTGTTTTGGTACGATCCTTCAATCTTGGTTGCGATCTTATGTTTTACGATCTTGCTATCCCCATTGATCTGATGCAAGATCTTGATTCTGACAACCTTGCTTACGGTGACTAGATTCTAGAATGTTGAGGCTTTTACCTAAATTGACAATGGCAGGTACACTCTAAATATATGGGATGTTGGAGGCCAAAAAACCATTCGATCTTACTGGAGAAACTACTTTGAGCAAACAGATGGATTGGTTTGGGTAGTTGACAGTTCAGATCTGAGAAGATTGGATGATTGCAAAATGGAGCTAGATAACCTTCTAAAGGAAGAGGTTTGTTCAATACAAATGGTTATTACTTGTCAACATAATAGATTAGTTACATCTAGTACTCTTAACTGAGGATATTCAGCAATTTCTATAAGGCATATAATTTCATATCCCTTTTATTTGATCTATTGATTAACAAAGACTTGTGTATCCTCTTTGCTAATGGATCCAAGCATAGTAGTTGCCTAAAATGAATGCTTTAGGAATATTTACCAATGCCTTCGGTGGATACAGCAAATCCTGTTTATTCCATTAGCAGCTATTTTCCTTACCTTATGATAACTTGTACATTTACCTTGTTGGGGAAATAGTTTTTAACAAGAGTACCAGAGCAATCTTAAGTTATGTTGATTCTTTAACACTTTTAGAAAATGCTCGTTTCTAACAGTAAATATATTTAAAATATTACAATTTATTTTTTGTGGATTTTGTTATTTCTAAAATGAAAATAGAATAAAGTGTTTCAAAAAATATATTAACTAGAACTTTTTTTTTGAGAAAGAAAGAACTTTTATAATTGTTATTATTATTTCAAATAATAAATAAATCAAATTTAGGTATATAACATTATAGAAGTACTGTTTTTGAAAAATGACGCTAAATAAGAGAAGCAAAGAGTAGGAAAACACATATGGGAGAGATGCATGTATTATATATGTAATCCAGTTATCATACTCTATCATCATATTTATAATACTATATGTATATGTATGTGTTGGTGCTGGAGATCTATGATGAGTATTATATAGGATGGATACGAGAAACTCAAAAAACTAGTGGGGGCACTTGCTTGCAGAAGAGCCAACGTGGCTCCGCCACTGGCTCAAATTATTACTCTGTTCTTCTCTGGGTGCTTGTGAGCTAATAATATTTTCAAATGTTAATATTTTTATTTTTATTTTTCATATGACAGAGACTATCTGGAGCATCCTTACTAATTCTAGCAAATAAACAAGATATTAAAGGCGCCCTTGCACCAGAAGAAATAGCTAAGGTAAGCTTAATTTTATCTGGGGAGTTCTTCCCTGATCTAGGTAACATTGCAGGAATTATGACTAAAAAAGATACATAATATGCTGAGAATTGACCGTTAGATTTTGTGAACCACTTGATGCTCTTTACTAGACGGGCTTTTTATATTAGTCCTCCTGATTATCTTCCTGCAAGGCTGCACTTATTTTAATAACTATTTATGGGCCTATGGGAAATGTTGCTTTCCATTAAACAAACCTATTTGTGGCGGTAAACAATCATCAAGATACGGCTGTTTTTATTCTGATGCATATGCTTGTGAGTTTGGCTTTGCCCAGTTTAGGCAGCTAGTTGTTAACATTGTTCTTTGGGGTATGTATGACTACATATAAAATGATGCAGGTTACGCTCCTTTAGATATGACTCTTTGTTATGTTATAACACTTCATCATGTACATCAAAAAATACTTAGGTGCTTACATAAAACTAAATTTAAAAATCAATCCTTACTAGATGAGATTGTCTAAAAAGATCAAAATGATGTAATAACACAGGTGATAACAATTAACAAAATAAAGTCACATCAGTAAAATAGTTCATTTGTTTGATGGAAACCCTGGATAACTTCAAGAGAAGCGCATAAGCATATCCTTGCAGTAATGTTTCAACAAAACTAAGCTGATTTCAGAAGTTCCAAATTTCAATTTATTTATTTGAAGTACTCAAACACTGCAATTATTGCAAAAGTTGAATTTTAGCTGTTTTTGTGAAACAAGGGCTACTAAGCGTAAAAATTAACTAAGGTTAGATAATAAGAATTGTAAATTATACCTGAACCACAATGGGTCAAACTAGTTATCTCTAGGGCCTAGTTCAATATATATATTTTCTTTTAAGTTTATTTACTGATATGCTTTAACTGCGCAGGTGTTGAACTTGGAAGCCATGGATAAATCTCGGCACTGGATGATAGTTGGCTGTAGTGCATACACTGGTGAGGGCTTGCTTGAGGGATTTGATTGGTTGGTCCAGGACATAGCCTCTAGAATCTACTTGCTCGACTAATTATTCTCATGCCGATATCCATGAAAGGGTTCAACGCTCAAACTTAGAGAAGAGCATTCTTAACCCCGAATATGCTATCGTTGGAAGACATCATCCCTGCATCTCAAAGATGTTCCGCATGGAAGTTTTACCTCCTCTTTTCTATTCAATCATTTAATCTAGTCAGTGCACTAAGCTTATTTACTGTAAGGTTTTTATTTGAATTTGAAGCTGGGAAGTAGAATACTCCCTCGCCTCAGTATCATATTCATGTTATTAGTAAAAGAATACCGAGCTATAATAAGCATCAGTTTATGTTTTCAATATACAATTTATTATTTTATTTCAATCCTACCTTAAAATTAATATCGTGTGAATTATTCTCATGTTTATTATACTATACTATGTGTTTATGATGATATATAGTTAACACTCAATACTGCCACTGGTGATTTTATCACTTTAAAAATTGCAATCAATTATCAGATGTGTTTGTTTCATGTTTCTATTTTGCTCTGAAATCACCAGATCGCTGCTTCAAATAGCCAGGATTAGCTTGAAATCATATTACAAACTCATCAAATGTCATATTGACCCCAATTTACTAAGATTGAAATTTTGATTCAGGCAATATTCGGTATCCTTGTCCTCAGCTTTTTGTTCCCTAACATCTCCTATTGGTACTATCAACAAGCTTGGACAGAGTTTAGCCATAGGCATCAGACGTATTGGTGGATTGTTGAAGATCATGTGTTGATGGTGGTATCACCAGCAAAGCCAATGACAGCTTCATAGTCGGAGTTGGAGTTGGCAGCGGAGGACGAAGGGCATTGATGGTGATTGTGGGTGCAAAAGGCAGTAGAGAATTGGCATCATTGTACTCTACCATGTTGCACCTCTTGGGAAGTCCACGATGGGACTTAGAGGAAGTTTGTGAATTAGGGAGGTGAGGTTTGAATAGGTTCAACGAGCCTGAACAATATGACCATTTCTTCCATGCAAGTAGAAAACTGCATTGTGGTGTTTGCGACTGGTAACGATGAAAATGAAGACTTGCAACAATGAGCTCTTTATAGCAACAAAAAAGACCAACAATCAATCAAACAAAGAAGAACCTAATTTGGTACAGTTAAATATTTGGTTGTTGCATTTTATTAGTGAAAATTTGATTTCATGAACAACAAAGTACTAACTACATTTTTTTTAGGGACAACAAAGTACTAACTACTAACCAATCCAAAATATTTACAGAGTATATTGTCAAACTACAATACAATCCAATGCAAATTGATCACTTGTTTTATTAAGTGATTATAAACACTAGCGCAAACAGGAGATTTAACACCAAATATTTGGACATTTGCCATCAGTTTTTATCGGTGTAATAGCAAGGTATTGTAAACAGGATATTTGACACTAGTTTTAAATCAAATACAAATCCATACCTGTGATTAAGGATTGAATCCCAAAGAATAATCGACGGAAACCCTTTAAAGTACATCTAAAACATCTTGAAAAGATACTCCTAACTGATTTTGCAATCAAAATCTACTTAACACTAAACAAGTAGCACAAGGATATACTCAACATGCGTTTCATTTTTGAGTTTTTGATTGGTCCTTCTCTTTTCTTTCATACTACATACAAAGTTCATTGGTCAAACAGTCTGCAAATGTCATCAATTCTTGCTAGAAATTCACCATTTAAGGTGAATAAATGGGGTGTCCAGGGTTCAAACCCCGGTCATTGCATATATTATGCAATGTCTTTACTAATTAAGTTAAGCTCGTGGAAACTATATTTTAGAAAATTTGACTATATGTGAAATCAAATTTCACTTCTAATTTATAATAAAACATTTAAACATGCAAAACTTAATACAAACAAATGAATTTAAATTACCGATCTAATAGAAATTATATTTATATAGTTATTTTATGACAAATTTTAGAACAATTATCATACCCTTATTATGTTCTTACTCTCTCTGTTACATTGATTTTTAGTATCCAAAAAATGGTTGTTCAAATTTTTTTTAGGGCCTCTTTTTATTATGTTTTATAAACTTAATTAAATTAAGTTATTTGGTTGAGTGGACCCCATTAGCGCATACAAACAAGACAACCTTTCAACAACGTTATATCCGCCTCTTCCTATTTCTTTTGTTCTCTCGACCAACTCACTGTTTGTTTCAATCTTATTCTCACTTCACTCGATCGCTAGCTTCTACATGCAACTCTTTCATACCATGTGAAAACGGCGGAAGAAAAAGCTTAATATATTAAATAGGAAGACAAAACAAATGAAGATTAAAAAGTTAAAAATTAGCCAACAAATAATTGATACAGTCAATTACAAGTAAAGATAAACAACATAGTTATGAGTAGAATTGAGTCACAAAATTGATGTACCTCCTCCTTACACGACATCAGCGTCAATTTAATCATAGAAGTAAATCTGTGTTAATATATCTTTTTTATGAATCAGTGAGAGATAGATAAATAGCTAGATATATAAGAAAAGATCACGTTTACAATATGCAACCACAAAATAATCAGGGAAACGAAAGGGGGAGAGGGGATACGAAGGGGAGAGAGGTAAATACATAGATGTACACTTTAGGATGCGGCGCTTCAACACACGATTATGAGGAATTTATAGGATGCAAAGTAGGGTTTAGGTTAAAATTTTGTGTTATATTGGAAAACCAAAAATAAATATATATTTTTATTAAAAAATGTGATAATAATTATATTTAGTTGGATTATGGAAATTAAATATTATGCCAAAAAGATAAATAATGTTTTAAGCCTGTTTATTAAAGAATTTGTAACGTAAGTACAACTCGGTTGGTTGAATAGTAATATGTAGGGGTCAGTGTTCGAACCCAAAATTCTCCACCTTTTCCCCCTTAAGATCAGTTTGATGCGCATGATAGGATATAAAGCAGGATAAGTATATGACATAGACACGATAAGAGTTATTCTATCTTGTGTATATTAGAAACATGAGTTAAATATATTTTTGGTCCCTATAAAATTTTCAAATTTCAAGTTTTAGTCCCTATACAATTTTTCATCAATTTTTGGTCCCTTCAAAATTTTCCGTCACAATTTTTGGTCTCTACATTTAAGTAAAATCATGTGCATCATTCGAAATTTTGTATAATATTTTGGTGGTAGTGTTTACTAAGTTATAAAAATCTCGTAAAAGTTTAATTTTTTTTTTAACAAGTGATGAATTAAATATGAATTATTATGTTTTTAGTGCTTAAACATTTATATTTAATTCATATCTTGTTAAAAAATTTAATTTTTTTGTAGAAGAGATTGTTATAAAATTATAAACATCCATATAAAAATTTATTTAAAAATGTGAAGTATACACATGATTTAAAAATAGAGACCATAAGTGGTGGTAGAAAATTTTTGAGCGACCAAAATTTCATTAAAATTTTTTTAGGGACTAACTAAAACTTGAAATTTGAAAATTTTATAGGGATAAAAACATATTTAACAAGATCTATGGTAACATTGTAAATTCAATCATAGAAGTAGATTTGTGTTAACATACCTTATTTACGAATCAGTGAGACAAAGATAAATAGCTAGAGATATAGAAAATGATCACATTTACAATACGCAACCACAAAATAATCCGGGAAACGAAGGGGAGAGAGACAAATAGATAGATCTACTCATTAGGACGTGGCACTTCAGCACACGATTATGAGGAATTTATAGGATGCAAAGTAGGGCTTAGGTTAAAATTTTATGATTAAGGATTGAATCCCAGAGAATAATTGACGGAAACCCTTTAAAGTACATCTTTTTTTTTTGTGGTGTCCGGGGTTCGAACCCCAGACTTTGCATATATTATGCATTTTCCTTACCAACTGAGCTAAACTCACGGGGACTAGGGATGTCAATGGGTACCCATGGGTATGGATAGTATGATACTCGTCCCCGCCCCGTTAGATAAATATGATACCCGTACCCGTCAGTATCCTCGTGGGTACCCACTATGTGGGTACCTGCGGGTATTGAGGTATCCATGGGTACCCATGGATTTTGAATTTATTTATTTTTGATACAATTAATAACTTTTTTTAATTACCAAAAAACTTCAACTTTTAAACATTCATACATAATCCATTCAAAATTTCATTAATCATACGTAATCCATAGAAAACTCATGATTCTTACATAATCCATAAGATATGTTTTATGATGTGAATGAAGTGGAAACGGTGAACTTAATAAGATGAATTAAAAAAATTAAAAAAAAAAAGGTTATTAATGAGGAATATTAGGTGGACAGTAAAATTTCCTTCAATATGGTAACAATTTTAAGTAATAAGATAAGATAATCGGATATGAGTACCCGTGGGTATGGATACAATCAAATCCGTGTCCGTATCCATATTATAATGGGTAGTCAAATATCCGTTTATTATACCCGTGGATACTCGTTTAGCTACCCGTCCCGTGCCCGTGACAGATATTATCCACGGGTACCCATGGACATGGGTATTTTTACCACCCCTAACGGGGACCCTTTAAAGTACATCTAATACATCCTGAAAAGATACTCCTAACTGAGTTTCTAATCAAAATCTACTTCACACTAAAAAAGTAGCACAAGGATATAGTTCAACATGCGTTTCATTTTTTATTTTTTGATTGGTCTTTCTCTTTTCTTTCGGATCATCTTGCACACAAAGTTCATTGGTCAAACAGTCTACAAGCATATCAAGCAAACCTCTTCAAAGATCAAACATGCTTTGATCTTCCTTGTAAAACATACTTTGCTAGTTAAAAATAAACATACAGAGTTGTGATTAAGGATTGAATCCCAAATGATAATTGACGACAATAATTGATACAAACCCTTTCAAACACGTACATCCAAATACACCTTAAAAAGATATTCAGATGTTTTTTGTCATCAAAATCAACTTTGCACTAAAAAAGTAGGCCTCCGATTAACCCAAAAAGTCACTCATGTGTCTTGGGTTAATCCCAAATCTTTTTTTTTTTAAAAGACGATTGTCCACTACCTCCATCATCTATGGAGTGGAAGCTACACAAGAGCGAAGAGACATCGTCATGAGAGTTTGAATTTTGGGATCAACACAAATGGTTCTGAGACCTCATGAAAATTGAAAAAGGAGACAAACCGCAATCACCCAAAAAAGAAACAAATCAGTCAATCCAATTTTGTGTGACACTATAAAAAGCAAATGAAGACTTTTAAGTTATTGGGGAAGATGAAAATGATTCAATTTAGAAGAAATATGACACTTTTTTGTCGGTGTTACACCGACGTATTTTTTGTGGTATACAATCTAACGCCATTTTTTGTGGCCAATATGTAACCGACCTTTTATAAATTTTATATATATATATTTGACTTTTATGTGGTGTACAAGGCACTGACATTTTACTTTGTTATTAATATTCCGCATTTAATATTAATATATATTTATGTTTCGGCAATAATGTACTTTACCTTTCATTTTGTTTTATTATGATATTTGCTATTTCTTAACTTCTGTGAAGTTCAACTTGTGTCAAAATGCACAAATTGAAGGTCATGTCCGATATTCCACTTTCAAGAAGATAATTAAAGTTTTCTTAACTCCAACATACACAATGGATGACTTCTGTCAAAATGCACTTATGTGAAGATTTTGCAACACTAATACAAGTTTATCTCACTAAAACGTAAGTCATTAATAAAATTGTGAAACAGTCGATTACAGTTGTAATACGGTGTCTGTCTGCATGTTTTGTGTCAAGATAAGTGTCAATATAGCATTACTTATTTAAATAAAAGGCAAATTGGGGTAAAAATTGGAGGAGATGGTATGAGATGGAATTGGTCCATCATGTTCCATTTTACTCCATTCAATTTTTAGAAAATCAAACAACAGAATTTCATTCTATCAATCCAAACAAAGCCTTTAGAGGACATTGTCGCCTCTTGAATCCACCACTTGACTCCGTTGTTGAAATTAGTCGGAATCTAATGTAACAACTTTTGAATATTGAGTTCAGTGTGCAACAAAAGTTTGCCATTTTATAGGGCATTGATAATTTACAAAGTTTACCCTAACATAACCAAAAAAAGCACTACTTTGTTTACCCTTCCTCCTCACCCCTACCTTCCTCCCTATTCTGCTCTATATACCTAGCTGACATTACTCTGTAGTGCTTACAACAAAAAGTTTATGTGGCAAGTATGTTTTCCTATCTAATATTTCCAGTCTATTTACCTTTGGTTGCCATTGGTTTTTATATTCTTATTGCTTGAGGAACTGGAACTAGAAGAACTATCACTACTTAAGTCTTCCAAGATATCCAATTTTGCAGCAACTCCACGAGAAGAAGCAGAATCTTTGTTAAATATTTGGCTGGGTTCAGCCAGTTAATTTTGTTGCAAAGTTTCTTAGAACTGCTTCAAATGAACTTTTTTGCTCAAGCACAAGGAAATAGTTTAACATGTGATTCATTTTGAGCTCTTGATTGATCCTTCACACATGTTCTAACTCAAATCCTGTGCATTCCAAAGAAAGAGATAAACAAAGTATTAGAAATATTTTGTTTGCCACGAAGCATTAATGCACTTAAGTAGTGTACAAAGTTATCAAAAAACAAAGATACTACTTATAAATCGCAAGTAGAGAACGAGTATTATAAATTGATTCTTTCTGTAATAATTATAAATAGATGATATGTATTAAAACTTGTATATAAGTAGAGAAATATATATAAGTAGATGAATCTTTAAAAAAAAAAAACAGATAATAATCCACAAAATAAAAGTTTTTAATTCAAAATAAACTAAATAATATATATGAATTAGAGCACTTAAGAAAAAAAAATCATGTTTAATTTAATATTTACTTACCTTTTTGTTTTGTAATTTAATCAAAGAAATCACACTCGAAGTGTAGAGGAAAATATAACCCAGAAATAGGATAAATATAAGACAAATATAATGATTTTGATATGATCAAGCCATAGTTGATTGTCCTCGTACTGATTTTTGCTGGCTAGCTCACGGATCTAGTGAAGACAAAACAAATGAAGATTAAAAAGTTAAAAATTAGCCAACAAATAATTGATACAGTCAATTACAAGTAAAGATAAACAACATAGTTTGAGTAGAATCGAGTCACAAAATTGATGTACCTCCTCCTTACACGACATCAGCGTCAATTTAATCATAGAAGTAGATCTGTGTTAATATATATTTTTTATGAATCAGTTAGAGATAGATAAATAGCTAGATATATAAGAAAAGATCACGTTTACGATATGCAACCACAAAATAATCAGGGAAACGAAAGGGGGAGAGGGGATACGAAGGGGAGAGAGGTAAATACATAGATCTACACTTTAGGATGCGGTGCTTCAACACACGATTATGAGGAATTTATAGGATGCAAAGTAGGGTTTAGGTTAAAATTTTGTGTTATCTATTGGAAAACAAAAAACAAATATATATTTTTAATAAAAAATGTCACAATAAATATATTTATTTGAATTATGGAAATTAAATTTTATGCCGATAAATAATGTTTTAAGCCCGTTTATTAAAGAATTTGCAACTCAGTTGGTAGAACAATAATATACGGGGGTTAGGGTTCGAACCAAAAATTCCCCACTTTTTCCCACTTAGGATCAGTTTTATGCGTATGATAGGATATAAAGCAGGATAAAGATATGATGTAGACATGATAAGAGTTATTCTATCTTGTGCTTATTAGAAACATGGGTTAAATATGTTTTAGTCCCTATACAATTTTTCATCAATTTTTAATCCCTTCAAAAATTTCTGTTCCAATTTTTGGTCCCTGTATTTAAGTATAATCATGTGTATCCATCGAAATTTTGTATAATTTTTTACAGGCGTATTTTGTAAGTTATAAAAATCTCTCTTGTAAAAGTTTAATTTTTTTTAACCTGTAATGAATTAAATATGAATTTTTAAGATTTTAGCGCTTAAATATTCATATCTTATTAAAAAGTTCAATTTTATTTTAGAAGAGATTGTTATAGAATTATAAATATCGATATAAAAATTTATTCAAAAGTTTAATTTTTCGTACATATTTTAAAAAATATTTAGTAATATTTTTTATTTATCATTTTAATACATTTTTTCTTTTATCATTTTCATTTTTTTTTATTTTAAAGAATACTTTATAGGGATAAATTAGTAAATTGCTTCCTTATCCTATCATGCTGGATTCTAAGAGCCTGTTTGATGCACATCATATGATAAAGATATGATAGGATGAAATGATGAAGTAGGAGGCGCACAAGAGAGAAGAGATTTTTGGGAGAGATAGCACAATAGAGAGGGAGGGAGAGAGAGAGGGAGGGAGAGAGGGAGGGAGGGAGAGAGAGAGAGAGAAGAAGTAGGCATGTGGGATATTATCATATCAGGTTGTTAACCCACCAAAAGTTAAAAATTAAAAATACAAAGGGTGAATATGATATGATAAGAAATAAGTTTAATTTATCATATCCTATTGGTGCACCAAACAACGAATTGAATAAGGATATGATAGTTTATCCTATCGTATCCCTTGTCATGTGCACCAAACGGGCCCTAATGGCTCATATTCATGATAGGAATTTGAACAAGTGAGGCAGGATAAGATAAGTTCCAATATTAACTTATCCAATCTTGATGTGTTATCAAACTCTAGATTGAGATAAGATATGATATAATTATCATATCCTATCTTTTATCTTGCGGACCAAACCGATCCTTAAAAATGTGAATCCAACTAAAAAATGGAAAAAATTATGGAGCTTTTTTCTAAATATTTCTAGCTATATGAACTACAACAACCTTATTATCTCTAGATTTTTCTTGCAATTAAATTATTTGCTTTAAATGCCTGTAGATGTTCCTATCTTGTAAACCCTGCATGAAGTATATATATAGAGCTCTTCCAATTTCGAAGGAAATCTACAACCATATGAGTTTTAGGATTGCTTCATAGTATTGAATGTGTGTTTGATTATAAGGATATGTTTGTAGAGTAGAAAGTAAAGGTCATTGCAGTCAAGCAAATCAAACACACTTCGATTTAATGGAAAAGTCTTAAAAGGAAACTTGAGCATGAAGGGGAAAGCAAGATCAATACGTGTGAGATGTGCCGAGAACTTCCTTGTAACTATCTTACCTCCAAATTTGTCCAAATTAGGTTCTTCGTTTGGTTGGGTTGTTCGTGACTCCGATATACTGAGATTGAAGTTTAGATTCGAGCAATATTTGGTATCCTTGTCCTCCACAATTGTTCCCTAACAGATAATACTGGTACTATCGACGAGCTTGAATTAAACAGAGTTTGGCCCTAGGCATTGGACCTATTGGTGGATTATCGAAGATTGTGTGTTTGACGGTGGCCTCACTAGCAAGCCAACAACAGAGCTTCATAGGTGGAGTTGCAGTTGGTAACGGAGGATAAAGAGCAAGGGCGGTGATTGCGAGGGTAAATGGCAATTGAGAATTGGCATCATTGTTCTCTACGATGTTGCATCTCTTGGGAAGTCCACAATGATAGATTTAGTGGAAACTTGTGAATTGGGAAGTTGAGGTTTGAATAGATTCACCAACCTTGAATCAATAAGATTGTTTCTTCCATTATAAGCAGAAAGCTGCGCTGTGGTGGTTACAACTGGTAACCATGAAGATGAAGCTCTTCTCTGACATGTAATAGCAAGCTTGTCATGGATTAATTTCTATTTCCACAGGTCGTTTTGAAATTTAGTTCATTTAGATTTCAATATTATTTTGAACGGTTGAATTATGGAATGGCATGGAGCCTCATGCTGAAACAATACCAGAAACAGAAGAGCATAAAGTACAAGCTTTTGTTGGCTCATGATAAAACAAAATTCAGCAAGGTATCAAGGATTCTTGTTTGTATTTTGTATTACAAAATAGGTGCAAATAAAAACATTTGAATATCATCGAGGTAATATCGCAGTCAGCCAGCACATGGTATCAATCAGAATATAGTTTTACAACTGCAGCAGCTATAGAGCTTCCATTATGAGTTTCTCTGTAAGAGCTTTGGAAAGTCCCATCACTGTATCAGTTGATCCAACCTACCACAAGGATCACACAGATCATTTGTTAAGAAAACAGAGTAAAAGGGATTAATCCACATTACATCACCCTGGCATAAATCATTGGCATAGATGTCTGAGAAATGAGTGAAGGCTAAAGCTACAAATATTTGCTTTTTGCAGTCATAAAAGAAAGCCCCCAAAAAAGGGGAAAAAGATTTTGGAAAATGTAAAAATTGGAGGATAAGAAAAAAGGTATTAAAGTAATTTACATCATGAATCGTTTTGAATTTTGATGGCAACGAGGGTACAAGTCTCTACTGTGCAAAGAATGCATATCGCCAATGTGGTCTTGTTATTATGTGCATGCATATGCTTTTGAGAGTTAGTGTAATTGAGAAAGCAAGATAACTAACCACCGCATCCACAAAGGGTAACGTCAATGGATGTTCCAGCATCAAACCCCCAGCAACATTGAACGTAACTCCGTCATCAATCTGAGAAGCTCCCATCAAATAAGAAAACTCATATAGTATTTGGTTTGACAAGAATTTCCTGAAAGAAAATTTCAAAAGATCAAATGTTTTGAGAAACCGGTTAAAGTACTCTTTTCACCTTCATACTTTGCTCAGTCCAAGGGTGAAAAGTGTACTTCTAAAAACATTTACCAGATTATCAATGACCTCGTCTGGTATTTCAAGGAAATAAACCTGTCATATATGAACAATTTTACAAATGTCAGTCAAGTTATCTGCGAAGGCTGAAGAGAAATAATGAGTTTCTGAAAAAGCATCTGCAGCATCTAATATACAAGATGCTTCCTAAAATCTAGCAATCTAGATTATAAATGAGCTCTAGGTTAGCAGCAACTTGTACCTCTGCACTCTCCCATCCCCCATAACGTTTTCCGGTCACAAGGTTAGTCACCACAACAGATCCTACCACAGCTGCATGACTACCAGAATATCCTGCAAAATCACACAATTGTGAATGTGGCTGTTACATCTGCCTATAATTACCAACAACAAAAAAGGGGGGGCTAAAATTCATACAAACCTTTTACAAATTCCCGTGCTTCTTTCTCACTAGTTGGTTTTTCCCTGATTATTCCTCGATATACCACAACCTACAAAACATTTATTTGTAGCAACATAATAAGTTTACAAAGGTTTAGACTTCAGCCAAAAGAAAATTAGGAAAAGGTCATATAGGATTTAGATTGTAACTCAAAATCTCACCAGAAAAAAAAAAATATTGTAACTCAACTTTTGAGCAGATGTATATAGAATGAGATGCTCGGGAAATGAAGACATAGACTCAGAAAGTAAGAATAAACTGCAGTGTCTGAGCCAAATATTTGGCCCGGTTTACACCGTACGTAATGAAATATGTACAGAAGAACCCACTTGGGTTGGTCTGGTGATGTTGGCTTGGGACCTTGGAGTGTGCTCCTCCTCAAGGTCTCGGGCTCGACTCTCCCCGATTCAATTTGAGCGGGCTAGTTTATGCACAGAAGAAGGCTTATATTAATACACTAGAAACACAACCAAGTTTTATTTATATATTATGTAGGTTCACCTGCTTTAGTTAATGTCCTCTTTCTCTGGATATCTATCTGTTCCATATAAGAGAGTGGAGAACGAAGTCCATGGCTAGGGAACATCTAGTAAACTTCTGCTTTGGACAATTCCATACTTTTTGTTCGAAATGTACATTCTCTCCACTATTTTTATTTTTTATTTTTTATGCTAACCTACTGTAATTAGAGACTTGACCTTAATAGGTACCCAGGTTATCCCCACAACTAGGCCCTGTGTGTTCACTATGAAATTAATCCCCAAGTCGGAAGCAGGATGTTCGACTTAATTCACACAGGATTGGACTGTCTCCCAACTGGGCGACTCGAGGTATATAACTCAGGTTCTTTTCCGGGAGGAGAGTCATATCACAAACTTTCCCAACACCAAATTGGTCATTCTCTCCTTTATTTTGACCACGTATTCTTATTTTGACAAAGCTAAATTAATTTATACGATTGTAAATAGCATTAGAATGTGAGCTGGGGTGGACAGCATTCTCAATGAGACTAAGTAAGTTGGCAGACAGGAACAGAAATAGTCACAGATATTATCTGTAAAAAGGAAAACCGAAGACACGCCTTTCTTCTTCTTCTTCTTCATGTATACACAACTAAATTAGCTGTCATTTCTTATCAATGCTGCATAGTTGAAACTTGAAACAAACAAATACCGAAAGATGGAAAGAAGAATACATACAGTGTCTGCAGTGATTAACAATGTTGTAGGAGCATCTGCCTCCAATTGACCATCAGTAAGGAGCCTTTGCACAATAGCATCAGCCTAAAGAAGTATATCAAGGTTAGATCCCTAAATTTAACTTCAAATTGAGCACAACCTCTCAACTTTATGATATACTTTTCTATCATTTAACTTATTTAGGTTCTTATTAGAGAAAGTTTATGGTCTTGTAGGGACAACGATCTGCAATTTGTTGTGTTATCAGTCACAACAATCAGATGCAAAGACCTTAGATTGGTTCTTCCAAAATAAACATTAGAAATCAAACAACAAATATGAACTTGTGTTTCCATTGTCTTTCTCAGCCTTTCAAGTTCAACAGTGAGCAGATTTGACAAGATTAAAAAAGTTCAAAATGAATATTACTTCAAATTAGATATAGTAAAATTTTAGGATGATTCACCCTAAAAACTTCAATCGCTCAGTATGTTTGGTTCTGCAGTGATAACAATTGATTTTAATTAACTTCATTATGTAAAATTGATTCTGACTAAAAGTGAGTTGAAGGTAAAGTGATTTATGATTGGATTCATTCATGTAAAAGTCAGTTGCACTATAAATTTGTGTATAAAAATCAATTCTAGACTCAAAAGCTACAAATCCTAGCTTCAAGTAGAATCAATTCTAAAAACAAAATCAATTCAACACGAAAGCAACCAAACATATCAGAATCAATTCTACACCTCCAGAATAAATTATGACCCCTCTTTACGTGGAACCAAACATACAAATGAACTGGTATAGATTTTCGATCATTGTACAACCAACAAACAAAAACCAAAATCATTTCATCTCACTCCATTTTCCCTCCTCACATTGATTTTTATCTTCTTTTTTTTTTCTCAAACAAAAAAACCCAAGTGTTCTCAACTAAGTAATCTATAATTCAACTATTCTTCAGTTTTTAAGCATAAAGGAGACAATGCACAACGATTTACCAGTCATTGGATAGCTAATAACTGCTAAGTTTACTACATATACACATAGAGCTAAGAAGCACAGACACAGAAACCAAAGAATAACACATCGTCACTGGTAATAATTTGAGAAAATCGACTAACTGAATACAATCACATGTGTCGGTATCGTGTCAAGTGTTGACACGTGTTATACACCCCTTCGATGAGAAGTGTCAATGCTTCAAAATATAAGGGACAAAAAGGATTCAGAATTGACAAGTGAAATAATAGATGAAAAGAAAGAAAGCATATATATATATATACCTTAGCCTCAGCTAATGTTACAACCAAATCTTCAGGCTTTTCCCTCCTAATGCTTTTCTCATCAATATCTGCAGTCTAATTATTACATAAACCAAACTAAACAATTTCAATTTCTTTAATCATACAAGTAAATTGGCGTAGTTTGACAGAATGCATAATAAATAACATACCATTATTGAGAATTCGTATCCCATTTCAGCAAGAATCTGTTTGCGAGCTTTTGAAGAAGAACCCAAAATAATCTGTTGCAATATAAATAAACATGAATGTTGATAAATATAAAGGGTGCATAATAAAGGATATAACGGGAAATGAAGCAAACCTTAAAGGAAGGGTTTTTCGAAGCCATGCGTGGTAGTGGGCGAAAGCGTGGTTTCCCGAAGATCAGGAGCTGGAGGCTACAATAAATAACAACTTAGATATAAATAATGTAATTGAAAATGTTATGTTTCTTCCGTATTTTATTATTATAAATGGTTATTACATTTTCACAAATATTAAAATTAAAAAGATAACTAACCACTGATTTTACAAATTTATCATTTATTAATAATAAATTACTAAAAGAATAGAAAATAAAGAGTAATAAAGGGTATGATAAGGAAAAAATATGCTTAATTGCAGATTTAGCCCCCTAACTTTTTCAAAGTTGCGATTTTGACCCCCTAAAAAAAAACAAAACAGCCCTCTAAGTTTTGCAACTGTAGCAGTTTTGGCCCCCAAGGCTGATATTGACTCGGTCTACGCTGATGTGGCACCCTAAGTGAG